>Ga0157368_1000204_pt1 | contig 28789 bp, 31 predicted proteins | sample AttbisABBM3_FD_113146 | JGI IMG/M metagenome (GOLD analysis project Ga0157368, IMG submission 113146) | Fungus gardens microbial communities from leaf cutter ant in Botucatu, State of São Paulo, Brazil - Atta bisphaerica ABBM3 | ecosystem: Host-associated > Fungi > Mycelium > Unclassified ... | reverse complement strand
CAAGCTCAAAAGAAAGCAATATCACATTTAGGATGAACAGTAATATTTGGATGATATCTCTTATTAATGAAGAATAGGGAGGCATTGGTAGTAGCATTTGAAGCATTGTTGTAAGTTAACTCCACAAGAAATAGAAGTTTGGACTAGTTGTCTTACTAGTAATTATAATATACCCAGAGGTATTGCTTGAGGGTCTGGTTTGTATGTTTAGTTTGTCCATCATCTTTGGAGTAGTAATCTAAAGTAAAGTAAAGTCATATATCTAGAGCAGTACTTAAAGAACAGAAAAAGTTCGACATAAACTCCAAACTTCTGTCAGAGATAATATGAGAAGGGATGCCATGTTTGGAAAACACATAGAGGATAAACAGATGTGCTAGGTCTGCAGATGTGATGGTGTTATAGACAGAGATAAAGATCATCTACTTGGTGAGCTAATTGGCTATGACCAAGATAGTGTTAAATCTAGAGAATGATGGAAGTTTCTTGATAAAGTCCATAGAAATAGAATTCCATGGTTGTTCAGAAATAGGGAGTTGTTTGAGAGATTCATAGTACTTGTGACATTATAGCTTAGATTACATACAAGTGACACAAGACTTGCAGAATTGTTGTATATCAGTCTAAAGGCTAAGCCAGAAATATCTGCAGTGAACAAGTTCCAGTGTTTTATTTTGACTAAAGTGGCTAGCAAGGATGTGATTATGGTTATACTAAAAAACACATGTGTAAAGATTACTGGTGGATAGTACATAGATTCTATCATCAAGATAGAGAAAACCATTGGGGTTTGTAGACTATTGGCCATCTGCAATGATGTGTTTTGTAGCAATTGGGTTACTAGAAAGAGCTAAAAGGATGTCTCAGTATAGAGTGTCTGGATCAACAACTATAGCTGTGCAAAGGGAAGGAAAGAGAAGGACAGTAGCTCATACAGAGGCTGCAAGTTGTTCTTGAGTGAAGATTGGTTTGAAGTTGTAAGGGTTGACTGTGGCATAGCCAGTATTTCCCTCTTTAAGATAGATATTCCATTGTCTAATGAGAATATCTAGTTTGGTGCCAAGATAACTAGGGCAGAACCTAATGACAAGGTTGAGCTAAGAGAGGTACTTGGACCACTGTACTTGCCTCTAGGTCAACACCTTGGTAGTATAAAAGTACTCAAGGTTTTTGTGATCAATACCAATGTTGATAAAATAGGCTAGACCCTTTAGGTAATGTTGTTAAATCTTGAAAGCCTCAAAAATGACAAGTAATTCCTTGTCATGTATGTCATAGTTCAACTCTGCTATAGTAAAAGTGTAGAAGTGAAAATCAACTGGATGAACTTCATTTTCTTCATTTATAATAGAAAGAATTGTAGCAAGAGCATAGTCTGAAGCATCAGTTTCCACAACAAGTTGAGTATTAGGAATCCAGTATATGAGAATAGGAGTGGAGGTAAATGCCTTTTTGAGAAAGTTGAAAGCATCATGACAGAAGGAATTAAACTTCCAAGAAATATCCTTCTGGGTAAGGCATGTCAATGGAATGACAATGCTTAAGTAATTAAAGATGAACCAGCAATAAAAGTTAGCAAAACCTAAAAAAAATTGAATATCCTTGACTTTCTTGGGCTCCAGCCAGTCTTGAATAATCTTTTGTTATCAGACATGGTAACACCAGAAGGAGAAAAGATGTATTCCAGATACTCTACTGACTCAGAATAAAATTCACATTTCTCTGCTTTGGCATAAAGATCAGCTTTGCAGAGACACTTAAGTACTTCTTTAACATGCCAGTGATGTTTAGACGTATTATTTAAGTAAATTAGTATATCATATAAATAGATCACAACATAGACATCTAAAAGATCAGAGAAAAGATTGTTCATGAATTGCTAGAAGGCCATAGAAGTGTTGGTAAGACTAAAGGGCATTACAGACCACTTAAATGATCCATAATGTGTTCTAAAAGCAGTCTTCCATTCATCACTGTTGGCTATGTACACCAAGTGGTAAACATGGCAAAGATCTATCTTTTTATATACTCAAGCTTTGTGAGGTGAGTCCAGTAGATTAGAGATAAGCAGGAGTAGATAATGATACTTTTTAGAAATACAGTTAAAATCATGAAAGTCAACACAGAGGCATAGTAAACCATCTTTCTTCTTAATAAATAAGACCAGTGCATCATGTAGAGAAAAGTTTGGTCAAATAAAATCTATATTGAAGTTTTCCTCAATGAATTCCTTTAGAACCTCTTTTTCAGATGCTAAAAGAGAGTATATAGGGCCAACCAGAGGTTGAGCATCTTCTTCCAGATTGATTTGGAGGTTATAAGGATGATAAGGAGCAAGAATTTCAACCTTGGTTTTGCTAAAAACATTGGCAAATTCATAATACTCAGAGAGGACATTGGAAATGTTAGAAGCCTCTGCAAGTTTTGCAGAGTTGGCCTAAATGTCCAAAGAACAAAGATAAATTTGAAACTTGCTAGAGCCCAGAAGTTTTGATACATGCATGAATACTATAGCACCAATAATAGTAATGTTAGATCACTTAGAGATATATATAGAGATCTCAAGTGCAAGTATGGAAACCACAGAATCTGATGATTGCAGAGAGATGTCAGAAGATGACAGAGATGCTAATGGGATGTTGGCTACAATACAAGAGGGAGCAAGATTTTCCTGCAAAGATGGACAAAAAAAGTTTATTGACCTATTTACCCAGTCAATCAGTAGAAAATGTCATGTGAGCCAGTTGTATCCAAGAACCAAGGAGCAAGAAGAATCAAGTGGAGTAACATAGAAGTTTAGATTCATACAATCACCAGTGGAGAATATTATGGGCAAGTTAACAATTTTGGAGATGGTGTCATTTGATGAACTATCAAATAAACAGAGAGCAGATGTCTTTAAGTGGTAAGTATCCACAAATTTAAAGTCTACAAAGCAATAGGTAGACCAAAAATCAACTAGAGCTCAGAATGGGATTTTATTAAGATAATCCTGACCAAGAATCAAGGGAGAAGTAAGAAAGACACAGAGGGAGTGAGGATCAGAAAGAGTGGATGTATTGAGTCAGATAGGACTTATTGCTGCACAGGAAAGTTCAATATGACCCTCAGTCTGTGTGAAGTTCTGAAAATTGCTCTCTATTTTTCTAAGAGTTTTTCAGAAACAGCTACTGAAGCACTGCAGCCTTTGAGAGTAACTGTGATCTGCTTCTTGGAATATAAGTTCAACTTGTAGTCCCTTGCACTGCAAAAGAGGCACAAATTGTTTTTGAGATGCTTCTTGCACTCATTACTAGTCAACTTGCCATTGTTGGCCAACTTGGAAAAAAGGTCTATCTGTAGAGAATTAGATTGTTTCTTGGGAGTGGTAAACAATGAATTGGAAGGAGATAATTTGGTAGATGAAGCCACCAGAGATGTGTTTGCTTTGTTCTAGAAGGCCATAGCATTGCCAGTAGAGGAAGCCTTATCTTGCTTTTAGGAATAAGACTTGAGAGTTTCCTTTTCTGCCTATCTGGCACAATGACATTTGCAGTCACATTTCCAGTAGCAATGATCAATGGTTATTACTAAAGCATACATATTCTGAAATAAGATAGGTTTATCTTGTTTCCAGGTAGAGATAGAATTCTGGATCTAATTGAGAAGCCTCTGGTAATAGTAGTAGCATAAAATACTATTCCCCTAACTTAATTGGAAGGCATAGCATATGAAATCCACATTGTAAGTAGAAATCTTATTGCCAGGATTCATGCAGAGATTATCTAGTATGGTAGCCACTTCACCAATGAGGTCCAAAAGACCAAAGTGCCAATGTAATTCATCAACAAAAAGGTTTCAGTCAGAGAGCCAGTCTTGCAGTATGCCCTAGTCTTCTTGATTGAGGCCTATCTCAAACTAGTTCTGAGTAACTCTAGTAAGATAGATCATTGTGAGGTTAATTTTTGCAATATCTATATCAAATTGCATGGAATTAACATAGAAATAAAGACAATATTAAAATAAGAAATTATTGAGCTTGTCAGACTTAGTGCCACTGAAAGTGTCAGGAATATAGGCTTTAGTTCCCCTTGAATTAGAATTAAGATCAGGGGTTTGATTAGCAATAAGTGTGTTTGCAATATAACTGAGTATGTTGGCCAATTACTCATTAGTATTATCACTGCATCAGAGTTTTGACCATGAGCAAGTAGAAGAATCGGATCTATTAATAGTTAGATTAGTAGCAAGAACATCCTCCCAATTAGGATTGTTGTCTATAGGAACAACACTTGGGCCAGTGGCAGGTTAAATAGTGTAAGTTAGAGACCTTGGAAATGATTGGCCTCTTTGGTGAATATATCTTGAGTGTTATGGAGCATTTGGCAGATATACCCTAGTGAGGTTATTGCTGAAATGTGAAATTGTATTAAAATGTGCCCCAATTGGGTTGAAAAGTTATGGTAGAAGAAAGCTATTAAACTTTGAAGTATAAAAAGAAATTCTGCAGGCAGAACTATGACAGAGAGTTTAGCAGACAGAACTGCTCAGAAGTAACAGTAGACTTGGGAGTCTAATATTACTGTCAGGTACAGTTCATACTAGAAGACAAAAGTCTGCAGTATTGACTCAGGAATGTATAGAGTATGAAAACTCCATGTGATAAGCTCAGTAATACAAACTTGTTAGAACAACCTTGGCTTTAGCTTATGTGCTATGCCATTTGTCTACCATGTAGTCACAACTTCAAAAAAGTAAATAAAGCCTGAGATAAAAGTAAGTACTAATTTGGTGTGTTACTGTTGAACACTATAAATCAAGTTCAATAGAAGTTATCTTTGTCAATTATCAGACTAGTGAATTACAGTGTAACTACTAGTCTTATATACAAGTCAGAGATATAGAAGATGCTTAGAGTTTCAGTATATCACTCTGAGCAGAGGTTTCAGTAGTGAGACACTGACAGAAGTCACTCCTAACTCTGCCATGGAAGACTGAGTTCAATAGGAGTATCTCTGTCATGGAAGACTAGATATCTGGGTTTTTGCATCACCACCACAGAAACATATCTTTGGAATGGGTGAACTTGATATATGACAAGTAGAGATAATCTGGTAGCTAGACATGGAGAAAGATAAAAGACAATGGAGTTGGTAGCTGGGAATGACAAGAGATATAGAAAGATATGTGGATGGTTGTAATATGTGTCAGAGAATAAAGAATCAGATGGAAACACTAGTGGAGAAGCTGAAGTTGAGTGAGGTACTAGAGAAACTATAGACTCATCTAACAGTTGACTTTATAACCAAGTTGCTGTTAGCAGCAGAGAAGGATATGATCTTAGTAGTTTGTGACATGTTAGTCAAAATGACATATTTTGTGGCAACAACAGAAGGGACATTAGTGGAGAGATTAGTATAGTTGTTTAGAGATAATATGTAAAAGTTACACAGGTTGCCAGAGAGTGTGGTATCAAATAGAGGACCACAGTTTGTAGCAGAGTTGAAAAAGGAGTTGAATAGAATGTTGGGCATTGAAATGAAGTTGTCAACATCATTTCATTCACAAACAGATGGTTAGATAGAAAGAATGAACTAAGAATTAGAATAGTATTTAAGGTTCTTCATTGATCATAGACAAAAGAATTGGCCTAAATGGTTAACAATAGCAGAGTTTGCAGTAAACAACAAGACACATTCAGCAACTAAAGTGTCTCCATTTATAGCAAATTATGAAAGAGAGTTAAGAATAAGAGCAGATATAAAGAGAAAATAAAAAGTAGAAAAAGCAATGGAGTTTGTAGAGAGAATGAAGAAGGTACAAGAAAAGACAGTGGTGGCATTAAGAAATGTACAGAAAGAGATAAAGCAACAAGCAGATAGAAGAAGGAAAGAAGTAGAAAAATAAAAAAAGAGTAACAAAGTAATGTTGAGTACAAAGGATCTAGTGTTTAAGGAAAGACCAGCAAGAAAACTAGTAGATCAATATGTTGGTTTATATTTCATTGATGAGGTAATATCTACTAATGCAGTGAAGTTATAACTGCCTAATTCAATGATAATTCATCCAGTAGTGAATGTCAGTTATGTTAAAAACACAAAGATTGGACTTTATCTTATTTGCTTCTCTCTTCTCTTCTTTGCTTTTTCTTTCTTCTCTTTGCTATTTTTAGAACTAGAGTTAGGAACCAGGGGAATGTCACTGGTCACACTGTCACATGATCATGTACCATGATAAAAAATAGTAGAAGGTTCTGAAAGGAATGATGTCATACCATATGTTATACATATGGTAGCCTTAAGGCAGACACATGATCACTTAGGGCAGGTTAAAGTAGTGCACAGACCAGTAGTCAGAGGTATATAAGGTAGACAATCCTGTACTGAGCTCTTTATTGAGTTCTCTTGTATAAACTCTATACAAGATTCTTTTTCTTAACCAACTCTAAGGTCTTGAGATCATAACAAGTTGGATAGTAAGATATAGAGAGCAAGTAGAAGGACAGAAGATCAAAGAAGTAAAGCCAATAGAAGTAAAAGGAGTCAAAGAGTGGGAGGTTGAAAAAATATTAAATAAAAGAAAAGTGAGTAGAATAGTAAAGTATTTAGTGAGATGGAAGGAGTTTACAGTAGAGTATAATAGTTGGGAGAGAAAAGAAGATTTAGAAAATACAAAAGAAGTAGTGACAGAGTTTGAAGGAAGACTAAATACAAAAGTAAGAAAACAAGAGAAGTTAGAAATAACAAAAGAAAGATATTTTAAGAGGGGGAAATTACTAAGGAAGTACACAGCAAAGATATTGTATAGATGGGATGATAGAAAGTTTGAAGAAGAGTATCTGAGGAAGTTGGAGAGGGACTGGTAAAAATAGAAGTCAGTTTCTCTAAAGAAGAAACTTTAAAGAAGGTGATATCAGAGTTGTAAACAATGGACTCTATTTTATTTTCTCATTTTTTTTCTTTTTAATTTATTTTCCATTTTATTTTTATTTTCAACTTAGGGTTAGGGTTTAGTGTGATGTCACATATCAGTCACATAAATCACATGTCACAATATAATATAATAAAAACTTCTAAAAGAATGATGTTATTACAATATGTTTGATACATGTTAACCTTAAAAATAATACATAGCCTTTAGGGTAGGTTAGTGGTACTGTAGCCCAGACCATTAGCTGAGCATATATAAGGTAGACTATTCTGTACTAGAAACTCTATTGAGTTCTCTTGTGATAACCTAATCCAAGGTTCTTTCCTTTGACTGACTCTTTGGTCTTAAGATTGTAACACTATTCCTCTATATGAACAGGTTACAAGGGGATACTGCAGCATAAGGCTTTTACTCAAAAAACTATCTAACATATCCACATAAGGTTATATGTCTACAAAGCACCAGTATGCTTTAATGTAATATAAATAGCTAGGCTTCCTCTGCCTAGCTAGTACACCCCTTGAGCTTAGAATCCAGCTGTATTTTCTTGACTAAAGAGCAGTGTTGCCCTTCAGTTGAGAATGAGTAGTGAGTGAGTGAAAAGAATCCAGTGTTAGGCAGTTTCAGAATGGGAACCAATGTTACAAATTTAAGCCTAAAAAGTTAGGTAAAAGAAAGAACTTTGTATTAGAGTTAACATAAGAGAACTTAATGGAGTTCTAAGTACAAAGTTGTCTACCTTATACACACTAGGCTACTAGTCCATGCTATACTAACCTGATCCTACTCTAAAGGCTATATATTTTTCTTAAGATCAACATATATAATACATACTATATGATGTCACTTATTTTAGAACCTTCTATGATATTCTTTGTGACACATGATCATGTTATCATGTGACTGTGACATGTGACTAAATGTGACATCATGCTCTAAGTCTAAAAAAAAGTAAAAAGTAAAAGTAAACAGAAAATAAAATAGAAGAGAAAAAAATAAAAAATGTTAAGTCTATTGTCTTCAACTCTGACACCAAGGTGTGAACTGTTTTCAATACATGATAGGAAAAATAGTAGAATGTTCAAGTAGATTATTACATCATAAAATTTAGAGTAAAAGTAGAAATACTCTACATAGACCAAGTGCAAAATGTATAAGTAGTAGTTCAATCAAACAAAACTTCTTGTTGAGTTCTCTTGTTAAACCACTACTACTGTCATAGCTAAGAGATTACTACAATATTTAACATATTGCTAGAAGACCAGTAAATACACTGTACTCTTCTCTGTGTAATAGACAAACTCAAGTGACTTGCTTACTCTTCTATCACTTTTCTTTACTCTCTCTGCCTTACAGCCATGCAACATGTAAGCTGAAACCAAGATTATCATTCACATATGGTTACATCACTTCCCAGATAAGTTCTCTCACTAAAGACAGATAGCCTCAGGACGGCCTATGACATAGTCTAATAATCAAATCAACTAAGTGACACACTTCTGAACTTGCACAGTTCACTCTGTTCTTGCCCACTACTTGTTCTCTCATCTGCTCATCTCTCTCCTGAAGTTACAACCATGTGATGCATAGTTGGTACAATATAAGTTGAAGCCAACACTATTTGTTCATTCCCAGTTGCATCACTTCCTGGATTAGTCTTCACACTTGATCTACTTTCAGATAAATCCTTCTATCTCATCTATTCATCTTCCATGCAACTTCCACAGACTTCCACTTCCACTTCCACTTCCACTCCAAGTGTAAACCACACCCAACAACCATCTATTTACTATTATCTGCTAAACAAGAGGCTCTTAAGAAATTTATCAATAGAAATCTCAATACTATAGAAATCTCAATACTAGATTTATTTGGCCCACTTCCTCTCCTCACGAAACTCCTGTCCTCTTTGTTTAAAAGAACAGATCCATTGGGCTGGAAACTCATAAAATTAGACAGATCTGCCGAACAGGCCCTTGGGCATATGTTTTTCAAAATGCTCCGTTTGGCCTGCCCGTGCTGCTCCAGAGTCATTCAGGCTTTCGGCCTTAAGAGATATGTGGTCTGCTGATTGCATACTCAAGAAATCTCAGGTCAACGTACGGTATGCATCACAGATTATATCAGGTAGATAAGAGGAAGGGATGATAGGTAGACATGGGATAGACTTGCAACCCCTCTTCCAAGTGAAAGTTCAGCTGAGAGGGAGGCGGGCGTCACAGCTGTGGGAACCAATTTGTGAGTAGATGAAATAACATAGCCATTTAGACAGCACATACTCTGAACAAAAAGCTTAGCTGTTAAGCCGATCAGTTCCCTTGCTGTCATTATATAGATCGAACACTCACGTCATCGGCTGTCAATCTCCCCATGGCCTGATCATCAGTGGATAATGTTGCATTGATCATTGCGCTTTTCTTTTCTTGAAGCTAGTGTGGAACGCATCAATTCGTATAACAAGTACATGCAGTGAAATTGTAAATAGTACCTGAACAATGCGGCTTTCGATGCTGTCCTCTACGACAAGTTTGATGGCTTGCACCGGGCGGTATTGACCAAGACGGTGGATACGATCCATGGCCTCTTTAAAAATGATGCGATTGGTCATCTATATCAAACTGATGGGTGTTATACTTACGGTACTCCACCTATGTAGACACTGAGTCAAGGCATGGGCTTGGAAACCAGATTACTTACGGCAGGATTCCACCAGCTGTCCATCAAGTAGACACGGGACGCCTCGGTCAAGTTAAGGGCGACACCCCCAGCTTTCAAACTGACAAGAAATACAGTGACGTCGACGTTGGTCACTGGGTTACAAACAGTTAGAGGGCTCATGAATGCACTGGTAAGGGGACCATACTGAAATGCTTGATAGTGGCATCACGAGCTTGAGGAGACATGGTACCCTCCAAACGGCAGATCTGACCACTAAATTAGCAGTAACGAGGGCTACCGAGCGATAGATACTTACGGAGAATCCAGCCCTTTGTAGTCGATATGCAATTAAGTCGAGGAAGTTGACAAACTGGCTGAAGACGATAGATTTCGTCGTGGCATCCTGAAGGCGTAAGTTGCTCAATTCTTCGATAAGGGCTTCAATTTTGGTTGAGGATCGCCAAGCACCAAGGTCCAATCTTCCCAGCATGCCTTGTCTTGCGGTTTGGACGTTTTCGTTTATTTCAAGAGCCGGTGCCTCGAGGTCGATTGTCAGTGCGACATGGCATACTGGACAATCGGGCTGCCAAAAGCACGTGTGAGGTCCAGCTTAGGACAGACTATGGAACTCACACACCGAATCATCTACAGAAGAGGTCAAATATTGTCGAATGCATTCCCTATCGAAGATATGACGACATTTGGATTGAATCGCATCCTCTGCAAAATCATTACACAACCGACAAATGGTTGCTTCAGCGTCAATCGGGACGAATGAGGTTGCATTTGTCTTGCTGCGAAGTACAAGATCTGGATGACAAGCCAATTGCCTCATTCTCGTTAGCCTGAGCTAGTGCTTAGTCTAACATCCCTGGACAACACGTGTTAGTGCTTACAGACTAAAGATGTTGGAATAATCTACGAATCGAGAATAGGAATTTAGTATCTGACTGTATGAGACCGGCATCACGCACTATTTAGCACGGTTCCCTGATCAACATAGGTGCTGAACTGTCTCGACGCATTGTCATACAGAGACAAATAGAGCTCTTTCTCCTCGCGACTGAAGTAGTCACGGCGAACAACGATTGTCCTAGGTGGCAAACCCAAGTCATCTGCCCTTTGTAACTGGCAGCCGTCAGGGGGGAAATCAATGGTCAGATCTGAAAGAAAAGCATACCTTTGTTCGACGGAGCATCATCCGATCAAGCAAGATTTTCAGCTTTTTGAACGCAGTCTTACCAGGGCCAATCATTCCGTTCTTTTGTATGGGAGTTAATATCTCGTTGTTCCAAAAGCAGGTCTGATAAACGATCAGCACGTGCGCATGGTAAACAGAAGTAGACGGGCATACATGTTGCATAGGGGTGTGTCCACAATCTATTGAGAGATAAGGATTTCCACTGTCAGTTAGATCACAGACACTCACCGTCGCAACTCCGTTTGTCGCTGAACTTCCAATGCAACGACTTGCACTCACAGGCTTTGCCTTAGCACCGAAAATTGAGCGAAAACGGGCCCTTCAACAAGACTGGGAACTTACAGAAATAATATGCGAATGGATCACCACCCAAAAAACGGATAAGACTATAAAGTTCTCCAACTCGATTCTGCAGGGGTGTCCCTGACAAGCACCAGTGATAGTCACTCTTCAACTCGAAAGCTGCTTTTGCCGTATTGGTAGAGCGTTCTTTGATGTTGTGGGCTTCGTCGAGCTGGCGAATGCGTTAGAATCTGGTTCAGTTGAAACCAATGGAACTTCACAATGATGCGATTCCACCTCATTTGATGGACAGGCGACTCCTCTTTGATCATAGCCCCTTTACGCTTGAACCCGGTCTCTTGTTTGCGGAAGCAGCTTCCATACGCATAAGTATCTCATCCATGAGAAATTTTGTGGAACTTCACCTTTCTAAGACAGCATATGTAGTTAACACCTTCCAACAAAAAGTAAACAATGGGAGAGGTACGAAGGTTATTACAACGGCATACCACATCGTATTTCTTCAACTCTTTGATGCTAGACTCGCGAGAGGCACCGTGCCAGATCAAAACCTTCAGACCTTCGGAGTGTGCTTCAATTTCATTCCGCCATTGCATAATAGCGACAGTGGGTCTAGTGGAGCGTGAGGGTTTGAATCACTTCGGAAGAGGTGTTCAACTTACGCGACGACAAGATTCGGTCGCCGTTGATCCGACACAAGCAGTGCGATGATTTGTATGGTCTTACCCATTCTGGAGAGTCGTCAGAAAAGAAATATATAGAGGTGCAGATAGTCTGCTGACCCCATTTCATCCTGAGATGTTACATTAGAACATCTGACGCCATTAAACGAGTGAAATGAACATACTGCAAGCATACCACCACGCCATTCCCCTTGCTCCTGCAGCCGCATCCAATATAAACTTTCTTGTTGGAAGGGCAGCAGCATAAGCTTAAGATTTTTCGGCTGCTCCGCGCGAACAGGTGCAATAATGGGAATGTTAGCCTCTATATCACCCCATACGGTCTTGAGCTCAGGGTGAAACCTGTACAAGGCAACCGTTGCTTTCTCAGCCTAAGACGCGAACATGAGATATTTGCACCAAGAGTTGGTAGAGACAAGGACATACGTTTGTTAGACGGCGGCCAAGCTTTAACATAAGCTCCTTTTCCTCCTTTCTAAGCTCCCTCCTAATATCCAATGGTGATCTTTTGTGCTGACGAAGATCTGCAGATATTGTGACAACAGCTTTGCTATTAAATGCTGTCGGCTTCTTTCCTATCTTCGCTTTCTTCGCAAGTGGCTCCTCGTCTGATTCCGAACCAGACATTCGAGAATCTGATTCTGATGAATCCACTTCTTCATCTTCTTCATTTTCTCTCTCGAGCACACCCTCGATGGAGAGTGACGACGCTTTATTGTTACGTGCAAGTCGCCTCTCAACAGCGGTGGCACGTAATACAGCAGCAGCACTAGGCCTTGAGGTACGACCTGAGGAAGTACTTGCACCATTTGTGGCTGCAGAGTGTAAGGAAAGTCGGACCGCTGCATCCAACATGATCTCCTCATCTCTAGTGTCATCTTCGTCTTCTGAAGCTATGAACTCCGAACCACTTGTGCCTGATGATTCTTTAGATTCTGCTACACTCTCAGCTCTGGCCTTTCCCTTTCCCTTGTCCTGAATGAACTCATCAATTCAACTGTTTGTATTTGATACAATTTCTAACCTTGACATCTTTTACTTTGACCTCAATGGCAATGTGTGCACGGTTCGTTGTTGTCTGACGCTTAGAGGAGCGTTCCTCAAGTACAACGTCTTGAACGAACTCCAAAACGCGCTTCTTGCTTCGGGTAACCCTGTATTCTGTTCTCATTTCCTCTGGTATGGACTTCGTTTCTTCGATGTCAGATGTTCCAGGGGTTCCCACTTCCGCAGAACCAGCAGGGCTGAAGATTGGGGTAGCAGTGGTTGTAGGCGTTGGTGTGATGCTTGTATTGTTCGCAACACGCATTACGGCAGCGTTACGTCTAGTCCTCACCATCCCGTGGCGTGAAAGAAAGTTTTAGAAACTGTTACGTCCTTAATTACTGTGACGAACAGTGTCACGAACCACATGATCGCGGTTCCGGTTCCGACATTTGATCCCTTGATAGGTTAATTATAAGCTGTATCCCGAAACAGGCTTCTCTTTGACAACTCGTTCTGGGAGTATAAGATATTGTAATCCTATAAATTAATATGGCTCCAGTCCAAGAAATCCTTGACAAGCTCCTTCGATGTCTACGATCTACGTCCAGTCTAAGGGAATACCTTCGAGAAACGTGACCATAGCGTACCTCTTTGGGTGCTGCTACCGTCAGTACAATAGGATCTTTTTCACTGATCAATACCTCGTCCTCTATGCGAATTCCCATATTATGGTATTGCTTCGGAAACTGCGGTGCTGATGGGACATAAATACCCGGTTCAATGGTGATCACCATGCCGGTTTTCAAACTGATACACTGAGCAGAAGGTTTCCAGTCCATGCTATTACTTACCTATTGCTGCGACACATGTTGAACGACTCGTGGAGATCTAACTTCGATAATTAATGGGTTTGAAGGCTCTACGAAGTGAATCGACTTGCCAATACCTATCGGGTGACTGAGAAAATGAGGATATAGCACTCGCTCAAGGTTTGTATCTCCTCCGAGCATGGTTGACTTAAAATGGAACCCAAGCTTGGTAAGCTCTTCTTTCAGTCGAATACATGATTTTCGATGAAGCTCATGCAGCGTATAGCCGGCGCTTTCTGTGCAGTCCCTGATAAGCTCCTTTTGGACTGTCAGGACGGCAGAATACAATTCTGATTGTGCCGTAGAAAATTTTCCCGATGCAGGAAATGTTCGCGCTCAATTATCCGTTTTCAGACAAGGTACAGAGACAGCGCAACGAACTTACTGATATCTGAGGCATAACCACTGGTCCTTGATTAGTATTACAGATCATTGTCACACAATAGGCAGTGGAACTCACTTGTATTCACAACCTGCATCAACTAGCACAAGCTCTTCATCTTGTAGTAGATGATTGTTTTCAGTATAATGTATGATTAAGGCATTGGGCCTGGAAACAAAATCAACAAAAGATAGGCCATTCAGTGATCCGCTCACCCAGAAGCTACAACGGGGACATAAGCAGGGCGTTGAGATCCCTGTATTGCACATGTATATTCAAAATGAGCTGCTAAAGCAGCTTCTGACAACCCTGGTTTCGCGAAGCGCATAGTCTACCTACACCGTTAGCTCTACTCATGACTGTAGACTCGTACCTACTTTCGCGTGGGCTCTTCCGCTGATGGCTCCAGCTTCATTCATGACCCTTTGCTCAGCCTGACTTTTTATTGCCCTTAGGGGAGCAATCTCGGGCGCGAGCAATTTCCGCTTGGAACTAGAAATACCCTCGATTATGTTATCGACTTCAGATCGCATGCTCGGCGCAAGGGATCGTAATAATACTTTTTCAGACAAAGTGCAGAGTGAAGAAGCATCACCACTACCAGGAAGATCCACATATATATAGGATGCCCGAGAAAGAGCAGACCTAAGAACATGAGCGAATGATGTTATTGGTTCTGCAGCATTTGCGCCAAAGATTGTTGCAGCATCTGCTATCGAGGTCCTGCAAGATTCATTAGCTCTCTAAGAAGTGGAACACTATATTTTGGAATGCACTTCGGGCCCTCCCATTTCTCTTTCACATAGTCCTTGCCTGAGCACAATAATGTCATGCTATATCCCTTTGAAGAAGAATTTTTTTCTGAAGTATTGTCTCAGTATAGACCTAGACACAGACTACAGTTGAGCTCGCCTAGAATTACCGCAGAATTCGGCTCAGCGAAGCCAGTGAGGTACCAGAAATCCGAATTTTGACGAAACTTATAACTGGGATCTGGTCAGGCTTTTTCCACCAGCATGAAAGCACGGTCAGCTTACAATATATCTTACAGATCTATACTCAGGAAATAGTATCACGCAGGAGGGAAATCACTAGACGCACTATTGCTCATTAACTTTATGGGAGCAGACACGGATACCACCAAACTATTCTCCGGGAGCGAGTTCATCAACTTCCTTCTCCTTTGGTCGTATTCTTCCAGTTTTATTCCAGGTGTCAAGTCATGTTGTCGGACTAAGCAAAAATCCATTCATGACCCCCTCAGAGTCAAACAAAATATGTGACAACTCACTAAGGTGTGGATGAGAGTGAGGTAATGGTTGGCCATATGCACCAGGCTTGGTAACTGTTACAAGCGTTCTATGCGACGTATATTTATTGGTTCTGTATAATGCAGACACAAGATGTTTATGCCGCAACGGTCCGGAGATCATTGACCAAGGGAGGGAGTTCAGTAACCCTAACCTTGGACCGACTTTTGAGCATCACATTTTCAGGCCCCTATTTCATCTGGAATCAGACTGCCACCTCTTCCGGCGGATTGGCCTTGCCATGCAAGCTCTCAACTCCTTACTACTTGCATTCTGCCATGACCACAGTTGGTCCAACTAAATCCTTTCAGCACCTAGCACACGATGCGCCCGTATACTCTTTTTCAGTCGCAGATCCTGCTGCATCGTCAAGTGGGGGAGTTATTTACACTTCAATGCCCAATGAAACTCTATCCTCTGCAGGACAATTTACCATCTCAGTCTATGCATATGTTGGTATTGCCTTCCTTGCTGCTACCTTTTTGTTCGCCATTGGGTACGCACTCTTCCGCATCCGACAGGATAGAGGCAAACGGAACTACGACCTGGATAATCCATTTTATGACCCAAATGAAAATACTCGTTATGTATATCTCATTAAAATTTCGACAGATCACTAGCTGATACCACCATCTTCCAGGTTTCTGGAAAGGCGCGCTTGAAAAATAGCAAACTAGGAAGGATTAACTTTTCACTCGCAAATGAGATCAGGAAGAAACAAGCCAAGGAAGCCAAGGCTGGTCGCAGGTCTACTCTTGACTTACCGGTTCTCGAGCCACCCCACATACTTAAGCGCTCCGGATCTCGTCATGGCACTATCTCCAGCTCGACTAAGCGCGTCAGCTGGACATCGTCTGCTCCAACTGCCCGTGATAGTCACCGCTCGGCTGGCGACTCAAGACCCTCAGCGCTTCCTGGAGAGACCGCTGGTGACTTAAATATCCCGGCACGCGCCTCCCATGTTTCAGTTTCTCCATTACCTCGAGCCCAGGACTCTCACACGCGTGTCGATGTTTCCCACATGTCAGATCCTCGTGCGCCAAGAAGCAGAGAACTCATCGGAAATACTACACCTGGTTTATGTCAGAATTGGGCTAGGCCCGATAAAGCTGGGAACGGGGAGGAAATGAATAGTTTTCTAGACGCTACAGCACAATAATCTTATCGTTAGCCAGGACTACCAGTTTTTCATACATCAGCGAATATTACATGTAAGTTGTCTACTATATCAGAAAGCTGATATGTGGTCAATTTTGTCATCGCCAATCTGTTTCGGTATCATGGTTTAGTTTCTGAGAATGTTCTTTAAACCCCCTTGTTCAGCGCTCGATTTTTCCCTCTTGGGACTGACCTGATGGTTTCACGATCAGGGACTGGCGGAATTTCAGACACACCAAAGGCCCGAGGCCTGGAAGAGTTTCACTAAAACTACTTCAACACAATCGCTTAGCAAAGTGAGTGATCCGACATGGCGGGGCCGCCCTGGTGAAATTTTCTTTCGAAATCAGGTGCGTAATGGCGATGAATCTTCGGCCTTCAGAGAGGTGTTTGCCGAGACTTACACTTGTAAGTCAAACGACGGGTTTTCAAGAATGACTGAAAGAGTACACTCTTTGCAGATCATGAAACAGGAATACTGCCCTGAAAAGTCGAGACACATTATTCCATGGCTCTGGAAAGAACGAGAACAACGTGTTAAATGGGTACTTCCAAAGCACTCATGGAAAAGGGCAGCAAAGGGGCCCATCTTTGTTCTGATCCAAAATGGACCTCAAATGAAATGAACTATGTAAATGTAAATTACATGGGTATCGGAGGTCTATTCTATTAATAAATCCGATTGGGGACAGCAGCACACGAACGTCAACGTCACCAATTCCATTACGGCGGAAGGTACCGGCGTGTATCTGCTCAAGGCATCCCCTCGAGAGTGTGCACCAGTACCGATATGATCGTTGGTCGGGAATCACCAGGGTCAGGGCGACAAGATGCAATCTTGACCGCGAATCCCTTCAAGAATCCAGCCCAGGAATCTTGCGAAATCCAAATGTCCAACAAACGATTGAGCTTGGGGTTTCCCTTCCACCTGTTCTAAATTACAGAAAACCTGACCATCATGCCCTGTTCCTAAGTAGATGGGAGAGGCTGTAATCACTAACTCTAGGATTTCTCCCACCTGCAATTCTTGTTTCCTCTGTCTAACACTCATGCTCCAACAATGGCCAATGCAAGTTTTCACCTCCTCAATACAACATAATATATTATGTGTACTGATCTAAACACATCTAACACTTGGTCCTTTTTGAAGTCCATCACAAATGCTCCAAAATAAGTCATCAACAGAGTTGGGTTAAGAGACCATGAACCATCAATGATTGCGAGGTCTGCCATCGTGATTGACACCATCGTCAAGAGCTTTGAGGACAATTTCACGCCGGAGCCATTGCTCCGGGGCAGTGAAGTACCAAGATAAGATACCAAACAGGGTCACACTCCCGAATATTACGCAAGCCTTCATTATTCATTAATGGTTGAGAACAAAAAGGAAACAAAGTACGTACAAAGTTGAAATTTCCGCTGTCGACAGGAAAGAAAAACGGGGATATCATCACCTGAAGCAAAAACGTCAAATCAAGTGCGTCCAAGTTGGTTCAAGACTTACGGAGACAATGAGAGCATTGAAGACGGCAACAGCCACATAAAACAGCTTCCTGTATCGACCGAGGAAGAAATACGAATTTTTGAAGTTATTGGGCGTCAAAGTAAGACGCAGCAAGGCGATGAGACCATAAGCAGCGATGGTGGGCACAGCCCCGGCAGAAATAAGAGAAAAAAATGCTACTTGACTTGGAAGAATTGTGCACAGCAGGGCGGCTGCGAAGATATATATGACCGTAACCGCATGCCTCGGTTGTCCTGCGTCGTCCACTTGGCCGATCCATCCTGACATAGGAAGGACACCATCACGAGCAACGGCGAAGACAAGTCGTGAAGCGGCCACGATAGCGACGCTAGTGTTCTGACATGTGGCGCCCACAATCAGCACTAATAATCACAAAGCAAATGGAAGCTCACATACAAGAATGAGACCGATAATTGCAATTACCGTCATGAAGGTAGCGCCACCCTTGCCCAAAGCCAGAGCATACAGTTGGACAAAGGGTTGTGGAGCATCCAAAGAGAACAGAACATCAAAGTCCGGGGTACAAAATAAGAACAGAATAATGGTTACGAAACTGAGCAGACCAGTGACGATTGCACTGGACAGGATTCCTTTCCCCGCAACGATCCTATAGATGGATCTGTTGGAAAGCAAGAGATAGATGGGGATTTACGGCTACCTGGCATTCTTTGTCTCTTCTGCGATGTGTCCGGATGCATCAAAACCTGTCAAGGTCCCTGCAGTGAAAAGGCTGGCGAGACGTTCTACCAAGGCAATCCTTCTCAGAAAACGAGATCACGTACAAAGATAGGATCCAGTTCCATCCCGCAGGCGCTCCAGTTCCGTTATCTGGATACGAAACAACTAGGATCAGGGAAGGGAAAGTACTGACCAAAAACTTACAAGTCATGGTGAATACCTCCTGTGCAGACCGGAAACCATATGTCTTTGAAACACCAATGGGAAGCCATATCAGGCAAAGTAAGAAGTCCATCATCATCAGCCCAATAGAGAACCTGAAGATCATCGAATAAAACCGAGGAGGAAGATAATTGATCAGAACGGCGAGAATGAGGATTCCCTCGGAAATAGCCCAGACGAAAGCCCGCCATTTCACATTCTCAAGTCCAATGCCTCCAGGAAAACCAACCTCGAATACCGCAAAGAGAGACACAAGGTAATTCGCAGTCGTCTGGAGCCCTTAGTAGAAGACTGAGTGATAGACCAGATACACTTACCTGGCAGTTTCCAGCAACGAATGTCATCCAAGCGGTGGTAGACCACCAAGCAACAATAAAGCCAAAGAAACGTGCAAATTTTGCTCCAGCGCTCTCCGCAGCCCAGACATAAATAGAACCACTGAGAGGAAGAGCGGAACATATTTCTGCCAGGACGGCGGCGGTAATGGTCATAAAGACGAATGTTATAATGTACGAAGACCTGCATTGATCGCTTGGGAATTAAAATTTTGGGAAGGCCGCTGAAGCATACCATATCGCGGCAGGGCCGCCAGCCAAGATTCCCACGAAAAGAGCAGTCCTGCAATGGAGTCGAGTCATATTGACAAATAGTGAGATCCAACCCACCTCACCCCCCCAATGAAATCTAAAGCGCAAAAACTGGCCGCGAAGCTCTCGATGATGTGCCAGGTACGGTGCAATTGCTAGAAGAACAATCGAAAAACAGTCACAACTTCAACCTGACCAAGAACAGCAGTGCTCACTTGTTGATACCCTAGTCTTTGCTGAATCAGAATATGTGTATTAGCATTCGATAAGGTTTGTCCCTCAGAGAGGGAAAACAGATGACCAATCTGTGAGGCTTCCCTACGCAGGTATAAGCGCTGATCAGGTTCAAGCGGTGTAATCTCAATCCTCGTTTGTCCTGTTCCTTCAATACCATGACCACAAAGCAAGACCTATGCATCGCGGAGCACTGTGTTTGAGGAAAGGTACAGGACAGGGACGAGGATACCCGCAGCCATGCATTAGAGTTGTTCACCAACCATGGACATTACCATATCATCGCAAGTTCGCGTACGAAGTTCAGTTTCCTCCCTGATTGTCATCCGGAATAGGCATTCACCAATTGCAATTCGTCATCGTCAATTTTCTCGCGATCACTTTCGAGGACCTTGTCAGGCATAGTGTGTGGAGAGGAGAGTACAGAGAAGAAAAGCGTATGAGAAGTATACTATATATGGGAAATCGTTTGATAGGCTCCGATATGGCAAGTAGTTATGTCAGGGAATACCAAAGCGCTGTACAGGGTCATAAGGGAAAATTATATATCTAGTCCATACATGCATACCTGTTTGAGAGCTCGAATGAGCAACCAATCTTCATTAGAGACATCTTGCCTGAAGTTGTTCTGTTGTTACACAATATGGATAATCAGGATTCATCAAGCCAGTAGAGCACAATCTTCCCTACCTTGAGAACGTCAATGCTTTGACGAGTGATATGACTTAAAATATCGTCCTTGTCATCAAAATGGCGACCGAACATTTTGGCTGATTGGTAGACTGCGTGTTCAATCTTCACGGCAACTCCGCCACCAGCTTGCGATTTCTTAACCACCTTGGAAACGGATCAATCAACGGCAAACAGCTATCAGATTGCAGAGTTCACCTCGTGAGTCTTGTGGTTTATTTCGAGGGATGTTCTAAATCATATTGGGGAATAAAGGAAAGGGGAGAAAAAACACAATCTTACATCTTGCCAAGATCAACTATTTCCTTCTGTCCATTCGTTGGGTTTATCTTAACCACCGCCAATGGTGTACCAACACGTAGACTACCATCGAGGATATCAACACCCACGATGATGGGGTCTCGTTTGCAGAACGTTGCGATGATCTTCAATCGACAAGGCCAAACAGCTTGAGGTGCAGCATCACGGCGCTTGGCTTCAACAATCTCCTGATTATATGCCGTGAAAGAATCGAAGAGGTGATAAATGATATCAGCTAGTGGATAACACAACATTAGTTACGAATATATTGGATTCATCACTCATTGACCTTTGAACAAACGAATACCCATTTCTTCGGCCAGTCGCTCTGCATCCCTATCAACAGTGACATCAAAACAGAGAATGCAAGCCAATTCCCTAGCCTTCTCCAACATTGTTGCCGCGCGCATTACATCACGTTTGTGGACAGGTCCGATGTTAATACCAGATACGGGAATTTTGCTGACCTTCAAAAAATCAAGCAAAGCTTCCAGTGAACCAAGAGTAGAGGCTTGGACACAGACACCACGACCAGACTTGTCAATGCTGTTCAGCAGCGATGTTAGGTCAGACATCACCTCGTCTTTGAGGTCATCTTCATCGTCATCAGGCCCGACGACGAGTAACCGCGAACCAGCAATTGCCTTCTCAAGATCAGGAGCTACAATCTTGACACCTAAAGCTGCTTTGACTTCTTTGTGGTGGACGTATGCAGACTATAATAAATGAGACTGAAGTGGCTCATGTCTGATATGCCCAAGCCCTCACCTTGACTCGAAGCTCCCTCAGGGGCTGTGGCGTAAGGAGTGCCCTTATCTGGGTAACAATGGGTCCATTGAGTCCACAAACTACAATTCTCTCGCTCTCATGAAGAATGCCGTTGGATATGATGACATCAATAGTGGTACCCAAACCTTCGATGACCTTAACTTCGAGGACAGTACACTCCAATTCTGAGAGATACATGAGCCGATCACTCATGCGCTGCTGCGTGAGATTAACGAGTAGCATTATCATATCTGGGACTCCCTCCCCCGTTATAGCAGACGTAGGCACCAGAGAGACATTGCGAGCGAAATTCTTATTCTCATAATAGAGACAGGCATTGAGGCCCTCCTCCGCAAAGGCAAGGATTGTTTTTGCCACGCGGTCCTCGAATTCCCTTTGGACTTGTCTTGTCTGCTTGGCTAGAGAATCACGGAAGGCGTTATCAGGTGTCGCTTGCCAACTGTATATTCTATCAATCTGGAAATTCGGGTAATCAGACGAATAAAGTTCTGGACCTCAAAGGAAGATACGCACTTTGTTCAACGCCACAATAAAGGGCGTCTTGCGATCACGGAGCAAACGTAGAGACTCCAAAGTTTGAGCTTCGAGGCCATGCATAATATCAACAACAAGAATGGCAATGTTGCACAAGGAACTACCACGGGAACGCAGATTCGTGAATGACTCGTGTCCGGGTGTATCAATAACCAGCAGACCAGGTATATTGTACACTTGTGTACCTTCCTACTCAAAAAGTAAGTTGATGGATGCTTGGGCTTGGATTCCTGTTCTCAAACCTTATTCATTACGGCGGTTTTCTGTTTGATAGCATCGACGGGGAAGTATGTTGCGCCAATTTGTTGAGTGATACCGCCAGCTTCACCTTCTTGCACGTTGGTTTGACGGATCTGGAAGAATATGAACCACGGGAATGACCACCGTGAGAGGCAAGACGGACCTTGTCCAGTAGTTTCGTCTTGCCAGTATCGACGTGACCAAGAATACAGCAGATCGGGCTGCGAAGGTTATCTTTGCTACGCGCAGCAAGAGCTGCTTCATGTGCCTTTGCACGCCGCTCTGCAGCCTCTGCTTTCCTTTGAACAGCCATCTTCTGGGTAAGCGTAAGCTCTTCATCAGAGGAATCTTCATTGGAACCCCCCTCCGAGTCTGAGTCCTCCATTGAATCTTCTTCATCGTCTAAGTCAGACGCCGCTTCGTCTTTTAAGACAGTTATTGGAATAATCTCTGCTGGGGAATTGGTGACCTTAGCTTCAGTTCCAGGTGCCTGACCAGGAAGGATAGGTTTTGATCCAGATTCGCCGTTCAGAGCCTGCTCCTTGGTTGGTGCAGGCTTGGCTACGTAGCAGAGGACATTAAACAAGGTCCCTGGTATGAGTGGCCTACTCTTACCTTTTGCGGCGAGTTTATCGGATTTGCCAGTGGCCGCAAGTGGCGCTGGTGCTGGTGCTGGTGAAACGTCCTCCTCGTCCGTTGACACATCCCAGGAATCTTTCACATCTGGAGTAGCAAGCTTTTCTTCTTCGTCGCTTGAAGCATCCCAGGAATTTTTAACCCCAACCTGGGCTGACCCTTTCTCCTCTTCTGAGCTCTCCACCAAATGTGATTTCGACCTTTCCTCGTCTCCGGACTGAGGCACTTTGATAGATCGAGAAGTGGGCTCCGGTGTCCGTGATCTTGACTCCGGTGTAAGGGATGTATCTTTTTGTCCGACAGGTTTCTTCTTCCGGCTACCGTACACAACTTTCCTAGGTGCTCCACTACTTGAAGTCAGTTGTAAACCTTCAATTTGGACTCCGGAAGCCAAAAGAGCTTGTTTCCGGAGCTCTGCGTTCCTTTGTTCCTCTTTTTGTTTTTTGGTGAGAAGACGGCCCTCCTTCCTCGCAAGCTCACGTTTGACCTGAAAGAAATCTGAACAACCTTCACTAGAATCAGTAATCGACGTTTGTTACCTTCTCCTTCTCCTTCCTCCGTTGTTTTTCTTCTTCTTTTTTACGAGCTTCTTCCTCAGCTTTCCTTTCCTCTTCTTCAATACGCTTTCTCTCCTCTTCCTCGCGCCGTCGAGCCTCCTCCTCCAGACGCTTATTTTCTTCTATCCTAGCCCTCAAGGCATCGATAGCACTCCTCTTCTTCCCTGTAGGCAGTGCTTGCATCGGGGCTGACTCTTCATCCTTCTTTGTTTTTTTCTTCTTTTTCTTCTTGTCTTTCGATGTTGTGCCAACCAGTTGTTCCTCATCATCCTCAGCCTTCGCTTCATCCTTCAACTTTTGAGGCCCTACAGGTACGGGCAGTGTAGACTCTGTCAATATCGTTGAAGCATCAGTCATTGCCTCCGTTTTTTTTACTGCAGCCTGGACTTTCTTTTTTGCCTAATGAAAGAAAGGCATTGAGTAGTTCGTACAATGTCCCGAGAACCTGCCAGACCTTCTCGCGCTCTTTCTTGAGCTTTTCTTTCTCCTTTTTGGACAAAATCTTTGGGCCAGAGTCCTGGGCTTGCTCCTGTGCAGGGATCCTCTCCTGCAATTCCCCTGCACAAAGATTAAACAGCGAAAGCTAATTAAACTCAACCATGACGACACACCAGTTGGATGAGCAACCTCTTCCTCTTCTACAATTGCTTTCCCTTTCTTCTTCCCCTGCTTTTTCTCTTCCATTAGCCTCGACTCCTCATCAGAGAGATCTTCTGCAGCAGCTTCAATCCCATGTTTCGAAGGAACTGGATCATCTGTGTCTTCCGGAACACTTTCAACGGGTAGACCCAGTACGCTCACTTTGGCTTTCTTGATGTCCTTCTTGTCCTTCTTTTTAGTCTTGTTGGCCCTTAGCAGAGACTGTTGATCAAAGTGGGCACATCTGATAATGACGATTGACATTGTTCCACGCACCATGAGTCCTCCACCACCATCTCCGTCATCCTCTAGTGCCCCAGCATCTTGAGTATCAATGAATGCTGAAAATGCTGAGAAGCTGTTTTTCGGTTCCGGTGACGAGCCACCTTCGTTGTCGGAAACATTCATTGAAGTAGTCATGCTTGGTTCTATGGTTTCGCCGGCCTTCTCCCTGAAGTGTAGGACGGGTTCAAGAGCGATCACACTTGATTAGATTAAGGGTATACTGACCAGTAGTCGTCGTCATTCTTCTTCCCCTTCTTTCCTTTGTTCTTTGGAGCCATGGGTAGTGTTTCCTGCAAATATCCTTTACAGACAGACTGGGGCCCAACGAGACTGCAGTAGTTCGGTAGAAAATGAGGTGATCGCCACATCACACATGGGCGGCTTCCCGGCCCGAGTACTTTGATCACTCCAGCGATGGGACTCCTGACAATTATCAGGAAAAACAGACGAAGGGAAAAGGAAATGAGACTTTTGTTCTTGTAAGCATCAGAAATCCCGTCTGCCCGGACTAAAGCCTATCCTTCCCCAGAGGCCTTGATAATGCAGGGAAAACTACGATCCTCAAGAAACTCAGTGGCGAGGACATCATGAGCGTTAGCCCAACTCTTGGCTTCAATATCAAAACCTTTGCCCATGGAAAGTGAGTTCTTGGAGGCTTCTCCGCAGCAACTACTTCGAACTCTATTGTTAGGTATACCCTTAATATATGTAAGATCCCACCGTTGCCGTCCAGAGTTCTAACACTTCTTGAAGACAACCATAACTGAACGCCCAGCCTTCTTTAGGGGATGTCGGTGGTCAGCGGACACTTCGACCATACTGGCGTAACTATTTTGAGCAAACTGATGCACTCGTGTGGGTCGTCGACTCGAGTGATAGGATGAGAATATGCGATTGTAGAGATGAATTGCATAGCCTCTTGACAGAAGATGTGAGAGTCCCACTTCTTCTTACACTCCGGCTCTTTAGCCACCTGCTCATATCGACAATCATCCCTCCTCAACAGCGACTAGCGGGAGCCTCTTTACTCGTATTTGCCAACAAACAGGATTTGCAAGGATCAATGACAGACGCGGAAATCCGTCAAGTAAGCACGTAGAAATTCTCTGCATCCCTACTCTTTGCACGAGGCGGCGCTTAACAGTACTCCAAATCGTGTTTGCCCCGTAGGCTCTCGAACTAGACACTATTAAATCCCACAACTGGAGGATCTCCCCTTGCAGTGTGATCACCGGAGAGAACCTGGTGTCTGGTTTAGATTGGGCTGTTAACGATGTTGCAAGCCGACTATACTATAGTTCCACCTCTACACAAGATAGCGATCAGACAGCACCCAGAGTCACTGTGGCTTAATACAAGTCAACCGCAATCTTCACGCTCTTTTAGGCTCCTCAACTAAGTTAAGAGGTTTAAGTTCCTGGACTACGAAGAAATGACCGCCCATTTTTTCTTCGTTCTTCCGTTGAAGTTAGTTTTCAGCTCGCTTATCTGAACCCTTGAATGGTAGAACACATACACTTTAACTCTAGAGACTCTGGAATTTTGACGGAACACCCCTGTTCCGCATTCATCACTCGAATTCCCCCAATATTCAACCTTTCGCGGGGATGAATCGCGAAGAGCCGCTTACGTTGACTGGTTTTTAAGCAAGACAGAATACACCCACCCCCTGTGCTTGGTCTTCTTCGTGGCACTGGTTCCGTGAACAATAGCGAATACACTGGTGACAAACGGTGCTGTTTCCATCTATGCAACATCTGTGCATTCTTTTCAATTCACTAAGCTTATCAAAATCCTATTATTCAGTTGTTGTACCAGCTCAACGTAGAGAGCACCTCCCCCGACCCAAAATTAGTAGGATTCTGACCCAGGATACCCTGTATCTCATTTCCTAGGTTTCAGAGTCAGTTTCTTGTTCACTTTCAGTTTCTATGTTGGATGATAATTGCCGAGAATCTGAGGCAACTATCGCTTTCTTTTTCGCACTGTCCGTGTTGTGACCGTACTTATTTGGACCCCATGAGATTTCATCTCAGAATGACGGCGATCACCTTTCCTTGTGCTAGGGCGAAACGCGACAGCTAGGCTCGTACGAATATTCAAAGTTTGCAATCTCATGGTTCCACGCTTATTAGGATCGACTGTTGTCAGTTTAAACAACCCCTAGGTAGTGAATCGCCAATGCCCAGGCGAGAGTTCGAGGTAGTACAGGAAACCATTCATAAATTAATCAGCTCGTCTAGAGCAGGCCTGTCGGGATTTATTTATTTATCGAGAACTCGAACAAAATGGCCACTGGAAACACGAGCTCAGGCATTCCGAAATCATGTGGATCGACATACAATGTCTGAACCATCATAAGCGTGAATGGTAGGAGCAACACATGAGTTCAATTTCGTCACTATCCGTGGAGATGCACTTTGCGCGTGCAGATTTTGGGTCGTGATGCTTAGGGACACGCGCTCGATCATTAGCACCAACAGGCTTGACAACGACCAGACCGGTCAATGGAGCCCATTTCAAAGCTCTGCTAGGTAACCGGTTAGATAGCCCCTCATCGCTGAAATTTCTTCTTCAAGTCATGAAAGGTTACTATTGCTGGATTTCTCAATCAACTATCCGAGGGCGATACCCAGTTATTGGCGATAAACATCAAGCGCCTTCTAGTCTATTACAGACACTGTCTGTTAGAATTAGTGCTACTATCTTACTTTATTCGCTTATTGGAAATATTGGCTCAACAATGAGATCGATTTACTGGGGTCTTCCCTTGAATAACCTCTGTTGGAGTTTGAAGAGCTCTATCTTCTCGGATTCCCAGCGGCGTAGTGGCAACTGCAACGAACGATAAACGGACAGGATGTGCCAGCAGAGAGTACAGTGATTAACTTAAGGTTTTAGAACGTGCGTAAAGTGTAAATGGAACCGGTGTCCGTACGGACACTTCACCAACTCCGCACAGTGTACAACTGTTTGTTTGTGAGGGATGGATTGTTCTAATAGTTACTAGTTATTCATCCCTTCAATCACTCATCTCAGACGAAGTCGCCGTGCGGGTCTCTTGAAAGCCTCAGTGAGCTCCTAATTCCCACGTCAGTTAACAGTTTCTGCACTTGGATTGCCATATATCGCGAGGTGACAAGGCTTAGATCCAGTTTCTCCGAGGCTTAGCAGGCATCAGTTGAATGCTAGAGTTGATAATCTCACGCCGGCATTTACTTACGGTACTCGATCCGAGTAACGGAGGATGTATATCACTATAAGTCATGTCCGTGACCATCGTTCCCTACTGTCAAGTGATTGGACCACTGTTTCTCATCAAGAAGGCTTCAAGTGATAGGATCCATGATCCAAGATATGATATCATTTAACTGAGTTGTCAAAAGCCACGAGGGATGTAATTGATAATGTTTTGAGTCCCAGAAGGGTATAATGGAGTTATAAACACCCTGTGACGGTTTAGCGACGGCCAGAAAATACGTGTCTGCTTATTCCCGTGGTTTCCACTGAAATATGAGCTATTTAGGGATCATTAGAAAAGAATCACTGTATGTGTAGCGGCTTGAATAGGAAGACACTTCCCTATCAGATGAGACGGAATTGAAATTGCCTCGATCGCAGGCAACTTCTTGCCTGCGAAACCGAGGGACTAGCGGAATTTCTGAGCCCTGTACAAGTGTGGAGAGACGGGCATTGCAGTCCACTCAACGGTCCTACTCACCGTCAGTTGAAGGCTGCCATTTGTGCATTGAGTTGCATATTGAATACTGAAGGAATTCCTCCCAGACTAGACACCTCTATAGATTGCGAGGAATCGGAATATTTATTTTCACTATAAGGAGGCGAAAGTACAAACAACAAACAATGTTTGATTGACCTAGGGACGCCTCGGTAACCGGTCGATCACACTTCCAGTGAAGAGCCAACAAGTGGATACAGGACCGGGTAAACCGTCACGCAGCTCAGATGAATTGGAGAACAGGATTCAGCTCAATCACCCTGACAGAGACGAGTCTGAGAGCAGGTTTCTTAGATGTGTCACTCTCATATGTTCACACGCCATAAGTTTTCATCACCTCATGGATTGCAGCTACGTAGCCGGTTGGATTTTGGTTCGTTGTCACGGACTACCAGTTCTCAGAACTCCAGGTATACCATAGAGAGAAAGTTATGTGGTGGCGAAGAGCTTTCCCAGGATATTCTCAAGGACATGAAGCGAAAGAGGGGTCAAAAGTCGTTTTGGGGGAGACTCTGCAACAGTCCAACGTTATTTCTGGAATAGAAGATCCCAATTTGAAGAGGCAGTCAAAAGGTTATCGAGATGCAGAGGTCATCCGCCCAATTGGGATCAGATTCCGCTGGAGATATTTTTGATTAGGATTCGGAGCCTGGGACGTGAAATCTTTGGATTCT
>Ga0157368_1000203_pt1 | contig 28799 bp, 30 predicted proteins | sample AttbisABBM3_FD_113146 | JGI IMG/M metagenome (GOLD analysis project Ga0157368, IMG submission 113146) | Fungus gardens microbial communities from leaf cutter ant in Botucatu, State of São Paulo, Brazil - Atta bisphaerica ABBM3 | ecosystem: Host-associated > Fungi > Mycelium > Unclassified ... | reverse complement strand
TTGAGCAGTGTTTGTGACATTGTAACATAGCTCAGTTGATGTATAGAATGTTAGAATGTGCTGGCATTTGGACAGCATTTAGATATGTACAATTTCCAATTTGATATATCCTGTGTGCTCACCCGGTATATAGTACACTACATGATCCATCTCAGTACTTTCGTGACCCTCCCCCACATGTCTTGATTGATTCCAAAAATTCTGCTAGGCGTCGATTGAATGCTTGTCGTCAAGATTTTTTTCTACAATGCTGGTGCGAATTTTTCGAACTGATCTCCTCAAATGCCATTGCATTGCATGTACCAAATTGGGTAGGACCCAATTTTGAGAGTCATTTGTAAAATGAATTCTCGCTATCTCCTTATATGGGGCTAGCTATATGCGTCCTGGCTTGAAGGGAGGCTATAATCGGTCAACATTCGTAGAGTTTCCTACAGCCAGTATCCAATACCGGAAGGGGAGGGAACGTGTTACAATGTTACCAACTCAACCTCAAATCAAGTCCCTACGTTTTTTCCGGAACAAATATGTTCAAATCGTTGAGTGTTTCGTAATACAGGGTAGTTACCATATTGGGAGTAAGAACCGTAAGGGTCCACTGACCACTGTAGTTCTGTCTATGGGGTGGACTACACGACCGCCGATGTATGGGCAAAAATGACAGGTTCTTCAGAAGTACTAACTATCCCCGCTGCGCTGACAATTCAGTGAGATGTACTGGTTCTAGATTGGTGGCTGACTTTCTATCTAGGAGGTTGACGAGGATGACAAATGAAAGTCTTAAGCCAAAGTAGCTAACGACCTATGTACTGTTTACCTAAGCTACGGATACCGTGACTATTGTGGGTACTACATAGAGGTTGAACATAGAGGTTGATATAAGGAAAATTAAGGTCATTTCCATAGCCACTTAAGCGGAATCGAAATAATTTGGAAAGGAGATCGGTGCTAAATACCTCCGATGCATCGGTGGAACGAATGCTCAAAGAAGTGAGGGTTGCGTAACATACTTCATGATACCAGCATCATTCGTTCGTTGGCTCTCGTCAGATATTGTCATTGCCTAATCAAAACAGATACTGCAGTATCTGATTTTGATTTGAAGACAACCATAGCAACGATAATAGGATCAGCTATGATAATAAGATCGGTGACAACATTGGTAACAGGGGCAATGCATTTTGTGCAGCTAGATAAATGAAGACGTCTATAGGATGCCAAATACTATTATACAGTCTCTTTCTACACTGCGGGAGTAAACATTCTATGCCAAGAAGATGTGAATCAAAGTTTGTCAGGTAGGAAAGAGGAGAAGTCAGTCGGTGACAATGGAGGAGCCGAAAAATGGGGCCATGTGCTTGGGTTATAAGGGCGCCCGCAAGGAAAATTGTCCCGAGAACAGAAATCCCAAAGAAACGAAAAAAAACCAGAACAGGCTGTGCTGTGTTGAGGAGAGATAAAGATTGATTGATTGCTTGCGGGGAATCTTATGGATCATTAGATTGGATTGCTTCAAGATAACCAGAACCTGTGACTAAAGATCGTGAGCCGAAGTCAATAGGTGCAAAAACACAAATCAAGCTTGTGAGGTCTGCATGAGGGAAAGGGATCGCGCCGCATCATGAAACCGATTCAGCGAACGTTTTGACAGTGACCTTGAGATAAGTCAGTTCTCTTTGATGTTTTGTGCGACGAGGACCCGCAAAATTGGTCCGTCAACAATGCCACCACGAGTGGCCTCAATAAATTTGCCCTCCGACTGCCACCAGTTATCAGCAGCATCTTCACAATTATATGCAAACTGATCTATGATTCTCTGCCACTCTTCCAGACCGCCAGGGGTATCATCCTCCATGGAAATATCGACTTCGAACAGATTCTGGCCATCTTTGCCTTTCTCTCTCATGTACGCATCGCGAGTGTCAGCGTACTCGGGTGGCAAAGTCATAAACTCTGCGTCTCCGAGCTCTTTCTCATAGGCTGTTATGTCGCGGTCACGGCGGACGTCTTCGTAGGCTTCGAGGAAGGAACGAATCTGTTCGCGTCGTCTGAGGTGTGAGAATATACGGCCAAGCGTAACACCATCTTCAAAGGGAATAGCTGCCTCTTGTACAGAACCCGGCTGAGAGCATAAGGACAGTGAGGTTAGGCTTGATAGATACATCCGGCAATGACTTACCGCAAGTGACTGAGCGGCCTGACCAACTAGAGCAAGTGGACCGTCGACATGATACCAATCCCGGAGTGGAATCATTTTGTTCACTGTGACAATATGAGGATCGCGCGTCCACTCAGCGAGCTTACGGAGCCTGAGGAGGTGATGGTCAGCACAGATTCTAAAAACCACACAGGAAGCCAGCTGGTGGACATAACCAAGGGAACGTGGATATAGCCAAAAAGGCGAGGAGTAAAAGAGAAGCATACCGAGGTTCCGAATTTTTAAGAATTTGGAGCATACGGTCTTTGCCACCTTGTTGCAGCCATCCAGTGGTCTCTCCCTCCGGTGGGCCATACACGACAAGAGCATATTCTGAACGTTTCTGTCATGCGAATAGACGATCAGCGTCTAATCAATGGCGGTATGGGAAAGCTATGAACCCCTCTGCAGGGGGTTACTCGGACAGATAAAAGCACTTACACATGGCCAACCAAGGGCGGCGCACCCATATCCAAACCAGCCAGCAGTGAGACCGGGCTAAAGACATGAATGCGAGGCAGAAAGTCAAGTCAGCCTTATTTTTATTCAAACGCAAAACGAGATTGAATACCTGATTTTCATCATACAATTCAGCCGTCAGGGGGTCCGTACGAACGAGTTTTTCTGGAACTGTCGTACTAAGCCAACATAGTTGGGTCAAACAAACAGAATTAATGGGGATGGCAACTCCCTACCTGTACACATTGAGAATTGCGTCTTGGTCTTGGCTCTCCTCGAACATCGACCTTGTAATGCCTTCTGAGCCGTCGGCGCCAACAATGATATCGCCACTAAATGTCTGCCCATTCTCCAGCTTAATTGTATTCTCATCCAAGTTTACTTCAGCAACACGGCAATTGTACTTCAAAATTGCTCCGGCTTCATCAGCGATGTCATGTAATAAATGCATGAGATCACCATGCTAAAGATTACGGTCAGGAACCCTGTTCACAAAGACCAGTCAAACAATGACTTACACATGTAAACATAAAGTTTCCACGTGCATCGCGAATCAACTCCTCCTCCCATACATGTCGTCCAAGCGTTTCACCGGTCCCCACTACAGACACAAAATAATGTCAGGCATAAGGATCCCGCCGACAAATAAGATACTGACTTAATCTGATGTCGATGGCTGTCGACGTTACTGCGATCTCCTTTAGCCGCTGTTTGTACCCCCAATTATACAGGATTTTTGTGACATTTGGAGGTAGCCGAACACCGCCAGTGACATCCTTGAGATCAAAAGTAAGAATGGCAGAGTCTTTGGGTGCTTAGTCGGGCTTTTGAACACGTACGGGAGCAATCGAATCTCGAGCCTCGAATACAAGTGTTTCATGGCCGGCTCGCCTGAAAGCAATTGCGGTAGCAAGTCCGCCGACACCAGCACCAATGATGAGAACTCGTATTGAGATCTTCGGTGAAAGAGGAGATTGCTATGGTCAACGGTGAGATAACATACATGGGATGAGGGGGGAGGCGGAGGCTAACCATGGTGGAAGAGTGGGAGATAGGGACTAGGATTGAGGGACTAGGATTGAGGACTATATAGATAGCTTCCACACGAGAAGCGCTGACTTGTCACAATACCGAATTACTGACAGATCTTTCACACGCGCAGATCTGGATCCTACTCAGATTTTTAGCCGTAGTTACAATCTTTCTACGAATACAGTAATGTGTGCCTAACCAACCTCTGTTCTGATCAACAACGCCGACGCATGCCCTGTCGCATTTCTTCTTCCCTGATATTATGCACTGAGTATTATCATTCCTATCCCAGAAGAGTACGTACCGATACTCAAACATGATCTGCACGCCAACAAAAAGGCAAGCCACTGCCCCTATGAGGAACTTGAGACCTGTACAGCCCAATTTGAATATCACCAAGGTAAACAGAAACTCAGTTGATGACGAACTGACTGACCTTGTAGTGTTCCGAACAATTCGCCGAGAAAGAACTTGATCCCTTCTGTCCCGATCACGAACCCAACCAGATTGGCACTCATCATCATCAGCACATTCCCCACAGCACCAAAGGCCGCTGCATGTCTATACCACGCTCTATGTCCGTACTAGATACCAAAACCAAATCATCATGTCAGAAATGGGGATATGAAATTCAAGACGAATTCATAATTAGACGCCCATAGAGAAGTCGAACGGAAATCAAGTACAAGGAAACACAATAAAAACGAAGCATGAGCTGGAAATCCCTTTCTGGTTCGAGAAAGACAAGAAATACGGAGAAAACCGTGATACGCGGCGAAAGGACTGATGGAACCAACTCCAACATGATCCCATGCTGACCGGAAGCATAAAGTTTAGAGGGTAGAGGTAACAAGGCCAAAAGAACTCCCAAATATGCGGATGAAGAGAACATTGAAATGACGGTAGTACCAAGACCTCCTCGGAGATGTCGTTATCTAATCGAACCTTGAACATCCCGATAACACTCGTCATGTCAAAAGTCTCCACGTCCACTCCATGTGATTTACATAGACGTTGCAGTTCGTTTTACCCATGCCAAACATGTCCAATAACACATGTCCACGAGCCATGTTCGGAGGCGATCAATCAAAGAGAACCGCCTCCAAACGAAATCAAGAAGGTAGGCCTCACAACGCACCTTTGCCGAGGAGACGACCCAACGAGCCAACAACTCTGGTATAATGAACAAACTAACAAGCCATCCCCAAGCGAGCAGCCTAAAGGTCAAGTCATGCCAAAGCGCCACGAACGAAAACACCAATATGGTATTGATAACTGTATGCTTTGCCCCGCCAAGGGGCACATAAATGTACCTATCACACAAAAGTCAGCATGTTGATAGAGATTCGAAATTCATCCATCCTCTACCAAAAGTAGAAGTCCATTAGTAGTGATCGTTCCCATCAGAACTAATCAAAAGAGGAATTATCAACATAAGACAAAACTGCTCTTTATATTGAAGCGCAACCAAAAGAAGATGCAGAAATCATCGTATGTTTACACCTCCAGATTTGTCATGTTGGCAAGTGTTCGAGGTTCTTTCCAGAAACAGAAACAAGTTCCGAGGAGAGAAACTCTAAAAACCAGCCCCAAGAACAAATACCAAAAACTAACTTCGAGGCCATGAAAATCGGAGAATTCCAGAACTCACCGGATAATCCAAAGATTATAACTCCGGTGCCAACTTCTCCAAAATCCCATCGTTGAATAGTTGTTTGCCATACATCGCACCATGTTCTCTGGAGGATCAACGCCGTCCAGAAGTGCCCATAAACGGAAGAATCGCCAGGGTATTAAGAGCTACAATATGTATGCACCGAAGTAATTCTTCGTCAGTTAAAGAGCCGAAGGGAGAGTGTAAAGTCAGAATAAGAGTCAAAGGAAGTGAGTCAGGTGGGTGGACGAAAGATAAAGGGAACAGGTTGAGTCACCAACGTCGGGAGTGAGCTACAGAAAAGTAGCTTGATGGGTTTAATCATAACGCCACTGATAAACCGAGGACTCGTACAAGAAGCAGGTGCCCAAGAATGGAACACCCCAGAACTCATCCGAAGAAAAAAAGCTACAGGGGAAGCATTATCATCGTGCGTGGGATACCACGTATCACCACTCAGTCGTCGTTGTCATCCAAGCTCCGGTCAATCGCCACTGCGACCGATTCAATCCAACTTTCGTGCAGTCAGAGCAGTCAGAGCATGGATTCAAATCAATCTGGAGAAGTGGCAAAGGAGGCGGTTGCGAATTAGGATACAAAGACACTGACCTTGAGCCATACGATGATGAGATTCCAGAATCCAACCATACCAATTTCCATGGCCGAGTATCCAACCCATGCCTTCCGATCCTTGATCGCAACAACATACATGTAGTGTAAAATACACTCCATAGTGAGTAGAGACAATAAAAACCGAAAAATATATTCCTTAATTGGCGTGGATATGGGGGGCTGCTTGTTTGGATATCGATGCTGTGAGAGATGAGTGATATGGCTCGGCGATGAGCGTTGCTGAGGGACGCACCTGCCACATAAAGTCATTGAAAGTTATAATTGGCCCCGCGAGATAAAGAGGTGGGTATAGGGCGTAAGCGACGAAATTCGGAAATGAGTAAATCAACTTTGGGTGCGAAAGTGCTCGCCGCTGCTTTTCCAATAGCTCCTTTTTACCCTGGAAAAGTAAATTCAGCGGCCACATCTCGGCACTAAGACCTACATCTGAATCGTTTCCTTCTAGGTTGTGTGCCCAGTAGTAATCCACAGAAAACGAAATGAGGCGGAGCATCGTAATGTTGAAACTGATGTACCATCGATGATACAGTCCAGCATAGTCATCCTGCAAGCACATTGGCCAGTGATAATCAGGCGATGCTTGTTATAAATTATACAAGGGTGCCTACATACCAGCCAAGCCAAGCTTTCAAACCATTGGCCTATTTTCCATCCTTCGAATACTTCATTACCAAAAAGCATTGTACCATTGAAAATCCAAGTCATGGCTACACTCAATCTCGACCCTTGAAGATTTTTAGCCAGCGAGTAATTGATGAAGAGGATCAGAATGATCTTGAGCGCGTTCAAGCCATGTAAGATGGTCAAAGTGGTTAATGAGAATATGAGATTGAACCTAAGTGATGAGGGAGTGTTGAATTTTCTGGTACGTGGTGCCGAAGGAGGAGACCGCGAGAAGGAAGACGATGCAATGTATTTGAACAAGAGGTGGAAAAGAATGGCGACACTGAGAATTGGAATATTATTTCTAAATGTGCGATATTGCGCATCACTATTGTCCTGCAAGAATACACGGAATGTGAGCTACAGGGTCGTAAAGACCACATGCGCTTCGTACCACCGATCGACCTGGAATCCAGCCGTGTTCAAGTTTGCTCCAATAAAAAGGAAAGTTAGGGTGAAGAGCTATGACAGTGAGTTCAGAGACCATCATATTGTCAGGGAGATAAAAAGACCTACGAGAACTCAACGAAACCGGGATCCAGATCATAATAGGTATCACAGCCATAAAAACAAGATAATAAACCTTGAACTCTAGTGTTCCCCAGCGTGATGGTGCTGGCCGTTTTCCTGGAGTAGATGATAGGGTATTCTGAAGAGACGAAGGTATGTTCACAGTAAGGTCCGTAATTTTGAAGCCACCATGGGGTGCAGAGAGTTGTGTCGGTGTGTCCATATCCAAAGATTTGTGTAATGGAAGGAGTAGTGTTTTATCTTCGGTGTTCATGGCAGCAGAAGACGCTGAGTGGGCAACCAAAATGTGTGATACTTTGTGACACGAGAATAGAATCAAATCGAGTGTCACGAATCGAGTGTCACGGTTCACAGAATCAATAAATTGATGAAGTGTCGTTGAAAGTTAATTTACTTCTCAGTCTATTCTAGTGGAGGACCTCCAACAATTGGAAACCGAGACATCGAAAGTGTGTAGAAGGAGTAAGTTCAGTAAAGAGGAAGGATCTCTCGCGTTTGAACACCAAGCCGGCATTCTTGCTGCGTCTGAATCTTCCCGCATAGATGTTGTGAGACCTCCAAATTTCCTACGAAAGGACAGTTCCATATTCTTACCCGTGACGGGTGGTTTGACTGACATCACCCGTAACGGAGTTGGGTTTTCTTGAGTTCCAAACTTCAACATCTATGTCAGATTCGCGCTCATTCTCCGTATTGCTCTTTGGGATATTACAAACTCTCATAGTGCTTGGCTACACGCTTCGGCTGTCTTGGTATCGACCACTTCTCTTTATCCCAATTGCCATCATCGCCTGTTACCTCATATTGCGTACCGATGCTGGAGTTGCAAGTGTAGGGATAGGCGGTGCAATTGCCACTCAAATGCTCTTTGCATTTGATGGTATTGTTTTGAAGGATGTTCAGCAGATTCTATACCACGTCGGTGAAAAACCAGGACAAATTACATTTGCATCTTTTCTCAAGCGTCTGTCTTGGAGCTGGCACCTGCACAATAGTCCACGAGGGGTTGGTTGGGCGCATGGGCTATCCCATATTCCTAAATACCCTGCTACTCCCAATACACCAGAACAGAAAAGGACCTTCATATCATCCCGCGTTTCCGTCGTTTTCTCCTCTGTTGCTTTACAATTGGTCTTTTTTATTATCAATAGTGCCAATCCAGCATTAACACCTGGTGCACCACGACTGGCTGATCAATCAGTATATGTCAGAACTATGAGCCTCGTTGGATTGGCCATTCCAGCATATACACAAATCAATGTACTTCATTGCATGGCAAGCATTATCCTTGTTGCAGCGGGGAGTTCGGAGCCCGCGGACTGGCCACCCTTGTTTGGCTGCCCTACCAATATGTACAGCGTACAAGATTTCTGGGGGTAAGCAGTCTCCAATTCAGCTCTCCATCTGCTGAGCATCCGTAGGAATGTCTGGCATCAGATGTTGCGACGGGTGAGTTACCGCTTCTCATGCTTGAAAGGAATATCGCTTTGCTGACGACTGCTTTCCAAACAGCCCGTGCTTGAAGTAGCTGACTTTACTCTTCATACCTTCCTCCGTCTGCCCCGAAAATTCCAATTGAATACTCTACCCTTCAACCTCCTGGGCCTGCTCAAACTTCACACTGCTTTTCTCATCTCAGCATTGGTACACCTCGCTGGTGAGTACATGATACAGGGATACTTGGGCTTTGGAGCATCCAAGTTCTTCACCCTTCAACCTTGGGCAATCACTTTGGAGGTCCTTATTGGATATCTGATTACCGGGTTGGGTCGAATCAATGGTAACGCTAAAGCCCAAGAGCTGGGCGTGACATGGAGGATGATCGGTTACATATGGGTAGTTTCCTGGTTTGTTGCAATTGGGCATCTGATGCAGCAGCCTATGGTTGATGCAGGCGTATTCGTGGGTCTCGAACATTCGGAGCTGACAAGGTTGGTAGATGGTTAGCTCTGGAAGCCATCTGAGCCAAGTGCTTCAAGCAAAGTCTTCAAATTATAGGCTAAGTAGTCTATGAAGAAGATAGTATAGATTTTGGGTCAAAGCCAGTAATTTCAAAGATGGTGGATAGGTTTTATGAATGTGCTTCTTATCGTAGAATTTGGACTGCAAGTGATTTGATTCCTTTTGATTATTATCTTTTCTTTCTTGATTTATTCATCGGTTTACTACTTGTTTTGGAGCGCAGATCATAAACGTGGCTCAGTAAGATTCATTGTATATGCTATTGCTGGTTAACTTGTTCACTAATACTAGTTTTGTCCTCGCAGATTTTATCTGACCAACCATAAAATGTTGTAGTAAGTAAAACACTTGAGTAGAGTCTATAAGAGAACTTGACAAGGAGTTCTTAGAACTACTATATATTACAAGGTGGTTTGTGTATTAGTGTGACATGTCATATAACAATTTAACATTTCTTTTTATAAGTCTGAACTCCTATTAAGAAAAGAGAAAATAAACTTTGCTTCTTTCTCTTTTACCACCATCTTGTATGGTAGCACCCAACAGAGAACTAGCAAATACATTGTTCCCTTTCATTATAAATCCTCAAAGCAGTTTACAAGAAATGACTAATGCAAATAACCAACAAATGGACATAGAAGTCAACTCTCCTAGAGGTCAGTCAATGTTGGCTAACTCTAACAGTTCTAGAGAGTCGTCAATACACTCCAACACTTTATCCATGGTATATGCTGATAGAGTTCAAGTATTAGCCAACTGCCCAACATAAGCTGAACAAGTAGAAAACTCAGAACTTCAAAGCTCTGGTCCTACTCTTTTCTATGCAACAGTAAGGGAAGAAACAAATGATACTAACATGGTGCCAGTAGTCGAGGCAATTGATCCTCATGTTGTCAACATGTGTACTCCTCAAAAATAGGTAGTACCAGCTATTATTAATAACACAAGCACATCACAAGGCACTGAACCTTCTGTCATTCCATATTTAGCAAATCAACCTATAAACCTACAATTGTGGGATGGCAGTTTTTGTTCCATTTTTCTTTTTGGAATGAATGAATTTTTAGAAGATGATGCAAAAAACATTACATGCTCTCTCTACAAATTGGTATCATTTATCAGACAAAGAAAACTGGAAGACAAGATTGCTAATGATATCCCTTAGATTTCCAAATTTGGCTTTGTAGTATAGGAATTCCTGTCCACAATCTATGAAGCAGACTGGAACAAACTAACAGCTAACAAAAATAACAGATCTTTCAGACAATGCATTTTGGCATAGTTCAACAAGTTCCCCTAAGTAACATTTCTTCTAAGAAACAAACTAAGGGAAAGCAAGTGGATATTTTAAGAATTCCTTCTTTTATTCCACACAAATCTAGTAAAAGTATCTTAGAGAAGTCCAAATTCTTCAAGAGAATTGAACTCTTTGTTGAATATCAAATCATATATGAAAGCATCTATGAGTAATATAAATGACATTATCAAAATAAGAAATACCTTTTTGAAACTCACTCCAAGCAAAGTTTTGGAAATTTATAATGTTATGTCCAATTTGAACTAGAAAAGTAAACCCAAGATGAATATGACTACTAAAGGACCATTTAGGAAAAAAAAAATTATAATTCCTATGAATTTGAACAATGTGGATAGAATCATGGCACAATCCAATGTATACATATCAAACATCACTCACTCACTGATTTTATTTATTCCAACAATAGAGGAATCATTACAACAAACAAAGTAGCATCCACTTCAGATATAAAGACCATTGAAAAATATATATATTCTACTTCATTGAAGATACTAATCTTTCTATTACTGTAAACATCATAGAAACAGTAATTAAAAGTACTCACATATTTGAAAACACCATTCTTGCATCATATTTCCAGATTATTAAAGCTTTTCCCAAATCTAACATGGCTATGATTTGAATTAATATTTGGGACTTCCAAAGTGGTTCCAAAGCAAAAAATCTCATTAATAAAAGCTTTAACATTGGACATCACATTGTGACTATTTGAGGAACAAATATGAACTCAGATGTTTCCCAATACAAGAATTGTTAGAAATGAAGGCACACAACTTTTGTATACTGTGCTCATGGATCTAAATGTGTTAAATGTAACAGACTCCATAAAGTCAAACACCATAAAGAGATAGTATAGTGTTGTAAGGCAAATTTAAAAACTAATCTTTCTAGACTTGAGACTAAGAAAAGCAAATTGTGTCCTCATACTTTTAAGTATATTAATTGCAAAGGAAAATACCAAGTGGATAGTAACATATGCCCTTTTTAAAGACATCATTTCAACAAAGAGTGGCATTATAAGAAGTATCAAGAGCTTCATGAAGAAAGAAGCAAATCAATTTGCTTAGTTATGAGTAGGGTAAGTTAATTATTTTAAAAAATTTAAAAATATTTTCTTAGAATGTTCAAAAGAATTATCTTCTTACTAATATCATCTTTCAGAAACCTCCATGGTCTATTATCTAGACTATTCTAAGCTTGGCATCTAAAGAAGGCAAAGAAATTGTAGGTGCTTCTAATCACCCTTTATGGATCATATTTGTAAGACAGCCAGTCTATGGTGATAAATATTCAAGGGTTCTCACCTATACCAATTCAAGGATCATCTATTTACAATTTTCTCTCAGAAAAGATCTTATTAACCATAGGAATATCAATCTCATTTTTCTTCAATAGTGGTATCATTTATTTTGCTATTAATGTTTATTTAGATAATTAACAAATAACCTTAAAGTATTTCAAGAATACAGAAGTAAATTTGAATAATATTCTCATTATGACTGGGAACTTTAACATTGGAGATAACAACTAGGATCTAGTGTATCTTTACCACTCAGTATATGCTGACATCCTTAGAGAGATTACTGTTCCTTTCAATCTAGAGCTGCTATGTCTATCACACAAGTTCTGATAAGATATACAGACAACTTTAGAGATTCTAACTTAGTTATCAATTTAATGTTTCTTCAGATGAATTTAGAAGAATTCAATACTTACACAATCTTACTGGACTTACAAAGTCCTTCCAACTATGCTCCTTTATCAGTCAATATTATTATTAGAAAATTTTTTATTCAAGACAAAAGACAAATAATTATCAAGAATAGTGAAGAAGAAGTAGTATTTGTCAATAAGCTTAAAAGCAGAGTGGGATGCATCAACATGACCAATATCCAAGACTGTGAATTGCTAGAAAGAATTATACAAGAATTTGTGTTAATCACAGATGAACTTTGGATTAAGTATTCAAAATGCATCAATATTACTAAACACTCTAGAACATGGTAGAATAAAGAGTGTAGCAGTTATTTGTCTGTGTATCATATCTCCAGATCAAGATTAGACTGGAGTAAATTCAAGAGCATGGTTAAAAAAACCAAAAGAATCTTCTTCAATAAAAAAATCCAAGAAATTGCAACAAAAAACAAGAGGTCATGGAATCTCATGAATTAGGTCAAAAAACAAAACCTACCAGCCACAGAAGCCATCAAATTCAACAGGCACCTATGCATTGAACTCAGTCATCTTTGGCAAGCCCTTCATCTTACATTCAACTCAGCTCAAGATCAATATATTAACTTTTGACTACTTAATGAAATCACTTCATGATCTCAATCTGAGTGGCTGCCCTTTTCTAAAGCTGAGATTACTGATACTATTAAAAAATGCAGTAGTTTGTCTACTTTAGGACCTGACCATATCTTTTTGAATCATCTCAAGATTTTGGTAAACAACTCTAGATGTATTACAAATTTTGTTAACATAGCCAATTTATATATCAATCTCAGCCACTGGCTATTGCATTTTAAGAAATTGATATTGATCATCATTTCCAAACCAAATAAACCAGTATACAACTCTCCCAAAGTGTTTCATCCTATTGTCCTTCTTAATATGCTAGAAAAACTTATAGAGAAAGCCATTGGTGAAAGACTACATATTTATTCTATCACCTCAAATTTTGTTCACCTAAACCAATTAGAAGGTATCAAACAAGTCTGCTCTTGATGCTAGGATATATTTTACTTATCTAATACATGTAGGATGGATAAAAGATCTACATACAAGCATGCTAACTTTTGGCATAGCACAGTTCTTTCTATCACTCAATCACCAACTTCTGTTGATATTGAATAAAGCTGGTTTTGATCCAAGAATCTTCACTTTCTTTTCTAATTATTTAATTAATAGACAAACCTAATATGTTTAGAGTAATTTTGTCTCTTTTTTTTCAGGACAGATGTAGGTATGGGACAAGGTTCAGCTTTTTTCCCTATTCTATCAGTACTATATATTGCCCCTATCTTTTATACTTTTGAGAAGAAAATAATAGTCTTTTATCTCCTATTTTTATTTTCACTCTTTCTTTTGTTGACAATAATCTTTTTATTTACCAGGAAAAAAGTTATGAAAAATCAAATGCAAACCTATTTTGTAGTTATAACATTATTTCTTCTCTTTTTGAACAATTTGGTCTTATGATTGAATTCAACAAATCTGAAGTCTTCTACTTTTCCAGAGTGATAAAGAATTATAAACTCTCTTCTTTGGACCTTAGACCTTTAGAAGGATATTTTTTGCAACCCAAAGACAATTAGAGATACTTAGGATTTATTTTTGATATAAAATCAACTTTCTATCAACAAATTTATTTCTATGCCAACAAAGTCCTGTCTATTATTTAGAGTATGAAAATATTGGGGAATTCCACTAAAAAGCTGTTGCCTATGCATAAATGACTACTTTATAGAACATAAATCATGTCCATCATACTCTATGGCTTCTAGCTATGGTACTACAGAAGAGCACCTCTCTTCCACCATCTTCAAGAATTAAAGAAAGTGCAATAAAGAGCTATACCATGGATTACTGATGCTTTTTGTACTTCACCTTGGAAATTGAAGTATTAACAGGTTTAATCCCTATTCACCTTTATCATTCAAAGAAGGCCAAACCTCATCAATATTAATGGCTCTTCTCACACAAAGACAACATTCAAAATTAAAAGTTCAATAGTGAACTCTAAAAATTGTCTAAACAAAGTTTTCTCTTTCTTTAACAAACTTCACAAAGAATTCTCTCTAGGTTTTTGCTTAGTAGATACATTCCCTGATCATTTTATTTTCAATATAGTAAATCACAAGGATATGAAAGCCAAGATCACTCACTGAAAGAAACTTGATAAAATCTTTGATAATTCCATTTTAAATCCAAATATTGTTATAGTTATAGCTGATATCAGTATCAAGAATAATATTACTACTTCAATTTTGCACATATATAATGGTCAAGATATTGTTGTAAAAACAATTTATCATACCATGAATGTTACATTCACTGAAGCAAAACTTTTTGCTATTAAATGCAGAATTAATTAAGCTATTCAAGTTCCAAACATTAAACAAATCATCATCATTATAAATGCCATTCTAGTTGTAAGATGTATTTTTGATTCATTCACTTATTCTTATCAACTATACTCCATCACTATATTTCAAGACCTTAGAGCCTTTTTTAACAAGAACTCTAATTATTTTATTTTGTTTTGGAATTGCTCTGGCAGTGATAAATAGCCTCCTCATTTGGCAGTTGACAAAGAGACTAAACAGCTCAAGACAAATCCTATTTTTCTATGAAAATCTTCCTGGGAATTTAGCAAAAAAGAAGAACTGGCAAATGACTTTTCAAGTATCAGATTATAAGGAATAGAACTTTCTAGACTTAAATGATGATGAAAACTTACCTATTAGGCCCACTTACTCTAAGAGAGGCACTTGGTTTAAATACTTTGGATATTATGTGTATGCACTGTCAGAGCTATCACAAATTACACTCTAATTGGCAAATATCATCTTAGGTTTTTTCCTAAGGAATCCTTTGCTTGTCCATGTGGAGACTATCCAATCAAAACTAGAAATCATATTTTGTATAACTGTAGATATTATAAGAAGTATTGGAATCCTAAAAGAGATTCATTGAAAGACATCATCATATTTCTTGAGTTCAATCCAAGAGTGTTTTTCTTCCATGAAGGCATCATTTAACAGTAGTTTTACTGATATTCTCTTATGTTAGTAACATTATTATCTATCTTTTCTTTTTTTCTTTTCTTTTTTTTCTTTCTTTTATTATTAAAGTAGCTACATTGTAGATATCACAGTCTATCACAGTGTTCTGTGTGATAAATTGTTAATCTTAAATAAAAAGAGAAAAAAGTTTTCAGAGTAAATAGTTCATAATATAAGAGAATTTGTTCTTTTACTTTGAATTCTCTTATACTTACTATATACTCTTCCATGCTTTCAAGTTCTCTTGATTTCTAATAGCTCTTAACCATATATTATACCAGTTCAAGATTATTTGCTATTAATTCCAGATAATGATCAGTTTATATCCAACCTACATATCCTTTGTCAGACTTAAAGATGGTGGACTTATTCTTCTTCCATTTTTCTCCTATTATTTAAGTTTCTCTTATTTTTCTATTTTGATTCCTCTTAGTAAAAAGAGTAATAACATACAATATAATGACTTTTATACATGACTTACAACATTTAGAATAAATGTAAAGTGTGCACAGACTATACACTAGAGATATATAAAGTTGATTTATCTATACTAGGAATTTTACTGAGTTCTCTTGTGTTAACCAATACAAGGTTCTCTATCACTTAAGTTTAAGTCATAACATCCTTCTCTAATGTAAATTATCTTCTTTATTCCAATCACTGATTACTCTACAGACAAATTCTCTCTATATAATCTCTATGAACTCTAACAGGCTTCTTAGAAGCTAGCTGCCTAAAATAGTTATCTAACTCTTATTATTCTTAGAAGTTTAGTACTTGTATTTAAGGCCAGTTTATGGATTTCAATCTGATAATCAACTTGAATCAGTGATATACTCCACTATTCTTGTAAACTCTATCACTTTCACTTTCTTTCTTATTTATCTCAAAGTTATAACTATATATCTTGTATATATATTTCTGTCATAAACCAACTTCTGAGATTTCTAAGACTTCTGCTTTCTAACCCTGGATAGGACTCTAAGCTTTAGATATACTTACTTTTGCATCTATGCTTACTTGTTGTTAGAGTTGAAGATAATAGACTTTATTTATTCCATCTTTCTTTCTCATTTTCATTTCATACTTTTGGAATCTAAGGTTAGGTTTGGTGTGACAATATATGTGACTGTCACAAATATAACACATCATAACAAGATATAATAGCTATCACAAGTCTGTCACACATAATCACATGATATATGAAAGAACATAGAAGATTTTAAAAGAATAATGTTATATAATATATTAGTGATATGTTGACCTTATGTAGTATGCATGGCTTTTAGAGTAGGTTAGTAATAGTCTCATATAGACCACTAGCATATATAAGATAAACACTTTGTACTAGGAACTTTATTAAGTTTCTTATATTAATCTAATACAAGATTTCTTTCTTGACTTAACTCTAAGTCTTAAATTATAACACTTGTGCATGGATTAGTCACTTGCATTTTATCTCCTGAGAGCTCATTATCTAAACTCCAAGTTGTTTTATCTTCTAGAAACTATCTCTATAATATCTTCTTAGTTATTCTCTATATTACTATTCTTCTAGCTACAGTTCTAATTATGAAACTTAGTATTTAATATCAAGTAGATATTATGTAGTTTTCCAGTCTGATAATCAACTAAGACAATGTTCTTCTTTTCCTAAGTCTTCTTAACATTTCTATCTTTTCTCTGAAATTATAATCATATAATAGATAGTAATATAACATATAAGTTGAGGCCAAGGTTATCATCTGAAGTTCAATTACAAGTCTGTAGATAAGCATTTTAGCTTGACCTGCAATGTTATAAACTCAAGACTTTAGAGTTGATCAAGAATAAGAATCTTATATTAAAGTAAACACAAGAGAACTTGATAGAGTTCTTAGTATAGCATTACTTCTTTCTTTCATACCACTATCTTGTATGGTAGTACCTAACAGAGAATTTGCAAATATAAATTCTTTTACCACTTCTTTAGCCATATCCAACCTAATAAATTCCAATAGTATCTCTAAGAATATTCAAATAGGTGCCCCAAGAGGCAGATCTACCATTACTAGTATGAACTCATTAAGAGTGTTGTCTGTACTATCCAAAGCTTCTTCTGTTCAGTATGTAGCTCACATAGAAGCCCAAAACCTCGACCCCAATTAGGCAAATCAAACTAAAGATAAGCTTTTTCAACTTTCATATATGACTTTTAAGAGAGGGGAGTCAAACATCCAAGTACTAGCAAACAACAAAGATAGCATGCCTATGCCTCATGTAGAGCATGTTAACAACTTGTGTCTGTAGGTGTCTGCATTCAATAGTGGCTCTTCTTTATTGTTATATATAGAATTACAGCTAGATAATCCCAATTTATGGGATGGCTATATAAATCTGATCTCCATGTTTGGACAAAATAACACCCAAGAAATAGATGTCAACAACATCAAGATTTCTCTCATGTGTATTTTGGATTTTATTAGTAACAGTGAACTTAAGAATAATAAGGAAGAGGATATTCTATTCTTAAGCAGATTTGGTCAAATTGCATTTGACTTCATTTCTTCCTTGTTTAAGGGGGGATGGAACTAGTTAAAAATAGAAAGAAATAATAAGGCATTTTGAGATCTTATCAAGAATGACTGGTTGAATTTTCTAAGTAACTTCTACCTCAACTCTCTCCAGGACCATCTAAGAAAGTTTTGGAAAAATCCAAATTTCATAGTAAAACATTCCTGGCAAGAAAATTAAGCAAGCTGATATCAATAAACCATCTTACATACAAATCTTGTCAAAGAATGTCAGCAATATCCTAAAAATTAAGAAAAATTTCCTAGAACTGTCTACCAAGAAAATCAAAGAACTTAACAAGTCAATTTGCAACAAAACTGACAAACTGAAGCCTAAGATCAATATGATAACTAAAAGATCTTCTTGCAAGCAAGTCATTGTTCTCATGGGCAATGATAACACCAAGAAATTTATGTCCACATCAGGTGATCACATTGCAAACCTCAACTATGTCCTCAAGAGTATTAAATCAGACAATAGTTGACTTTATTTGGACTGACTACAGAGGTTTCATTATTACCTCCAATAAAGTTGTATCTCCTTTAGACATTAGTATTATCAACAACTATATCAAGAAGTGTGATAATGTCAATGTTAACAACATTTAGGATACTTGCCTCCCACAATCCAAATCATATTTGAAAATTCTGGGTATTCCATATTTTATTGAGGGAACAAACACACCTATCAATTTTGGTATGATGGAATCAATTATCAAGTCAACACATGTTTTTGACCAGAAAAAATTGCATCAAAACCTTGAGTTGTCAAAGTATCTCCAAAATTGGACATGGTAATTGTATGGATCAACATTTGGGATTTGCAAAGCAGTTTGGTGGCCAATTCACTTATTAATTGTTGTTTCAATATTAGTAGCTTCATTGCCACTATTCATGGGACAAATATAAATTCTGGCATCTTGCAATGCAAGAACTGCTGGAAGTGGAGTCATACTACTTTTGCTTGTCACTTCCAAGGTTCTTGGTGTGTAAAGTACAATGGACCACATAAAGTTAAACATCATTGACATTTCACATGATGTTGTAAGGCAAACTTTAAAATCAACCCTCCTTGTCTTGAAACCAAGCAAGGTGAACTATGCCCCTACACGTTTAAGTGCATCAACTGCAAGGGTGATTACCAAGCAGACTCTAATATTTGTCCTTTTTGGTATTACTGCTTTAACAAAGAATGGCACATGAGGAAATATCAAGAACTCAGAGATGTCAGAAATTGATCAATTCATTCAGCTGTGAACAGTAACAATCAATGATTTTCAAGGATATAAAATTTTTCAAGAAAAATGTGCAAAAAAGCAAGTTAATTGTCAATATAGTCCTAGAAATGTATTTCTCTTTCAATATTGTGTTTATTCAAGAACCATCTTGGACTACCATTCAAGCTATTCCTAGTTCAAAGAATAGGAAAGGTGATGAATTAGTTGGAGTGCCAAATCATTCTAACTGGCTTATATTTGCAAACAATTCTTCAAGTACTAATGACTATCCAAGAGTCATTACTTATGTTAACATCAGACTTTCTTTCTTCTTTCCACTTTTCTCTTTGTAAAGACATTTATAATCACAGGAACATTTCACTCATCTCATTTTTCAATAAAAATAACATTTTATTTTTAATTAATATCTATTCAGATTTGTCATAATTGGCTTTAAAGTATCTCAAGGATACTAAAGTCAACATTCACAATGTCCTCATCATAACAGGCAATTTTAATATCAGAGATAGTCTGTGGAATTCATCTTACCCACACCATTCAATTTATAGCAATTTTCTCATAGACTTTACAGACTCTTTATCTAGGTCTATATTCTCCTACTAACTATATTTCTACTAGGTATTCAGATAATAATCAAGATACAAATTCTGTTACTGACTTAATGTTTTTAAGATACAATTTAGAAGAACTGGACAATCATACCATACATCCTGAATGGCAGCTATCTTTAGATCATGCTTTTCTCACTATCACTATTCTGATTGTTGAAGAACATGTCCCCAATAAGAAATATTCAATTATCAAAGGCAGCAAGGAAGAGAAGTCATTCATCTCTAACTTAATCAAAGCGATCAAAATTATTGACATTAGCAATTTATCAGATGTCGAATCACTAGAAAATGTTGTCTCCTCATTCACAAATGCTATTGAAAAAATGTGGGACAAGAATTCAAAAATTGTCAACATCATCAAGTACTCAAAAAGTTAGTGGGATTTGAGTTGCAGTAGAGACTTAGAGAGATATAGGTCAACTAGGAGTCTGGAGGATTGGAAGCAATTTAGAAAAAAGGTCAAAAGCACAAAATGCTTATTCTTTGATCAAAAGATTCAGGAAATCTCAAACAAGAAAGAAAGGCCTTGGAAACTTATGAATTGGGTCAAGAAACACAAACTTCTAGTAGTCAAAGCTATCAAGTACAACAACTGTCCCTGTCTAGAGATCAATAATCTTTAGCATGCTCTCCATTCAACTTTTAACAGTGCTCAAAACCAACAAGTTGATGTCAACATTTTGGATGAATTTTCAGACAAACATTTTACAAGCTGGCCTCTTTTCTCAAGAGAGGAATTCATTAGGTCTATAGTAAAGTGTAGTAATTTGTCTGCTCTGGATCCAAACAAGCTATCCTGGAGTCATCTCAAGTGTATTGTTAAGAATGAATTGTGTCTGGAAAAATTATGAGTATTGTTGATATGTGCTTTGAGTTAGGGTTGTGGCCTTCACACTTTAAGACTTCATTGACAATTATTATCCCCAAACCCAACAAGGAATTGTACAACTCTCCAAAGTTCTTCAAACCCATAGTTCTCCTTAATACTTTAGGGAAACTTATTGAGAAAGCCATTAGCAAACGTCTTGAGTTTTACCTGATTACTGATAACTTCATATCTTTGCCAGCTAGGAGGTCTCAAGCAAAGATTAACCACTGATACTGGTGTTGCACTCACTTATTTCATACACTCAGGTTGGGTAAAAAATCTTATGACAAGCACTCTGGCATTTGATATTGTCTAGTTCTTTCTATTCCTAAATTATCATCTTCTCCCACTTATTCTTAGAAAGGCTGGTTGTGATTCAAAATTCAAGCAGTTCTTTTCAAATTATCTAGTAGGTAGGAAAACACAGTATTGTTGGAATAATTTCTCTTCTCAATTTTTTAATGTTGATGTTGGAGTGGGGCAAGGATCAGCCCTTTCTCCTATTTTATCTGCTTTGTATATTTTCCCAGTTTTTCACATTCTTGAAAATTGTCTAAAAAATCCGATTTCTGTCTTATCTTTTGTTAATGATGGTCTATTTGTTGCTTAGAGTAAATCTTTGACAATTTCAAACTCATTTCTTTTCTATAGCTACAACATTCATCTCTTTTTTTTTTAGAAAAATTTGGTCTCATCCTAGAATATGGAAAGATGGAAGTCTTTCATTTTTTTAGGTCATGAAGAGTTCTCAATCCTCCCCCTCTCAATCTATTTGTGCTTGGAGATCCTTTACTACTATCTAAAGATACATGGAGATACCTAGGTCTCATGTTTGACAGGAAATTATTGTTTCATCAACATATCAACTTCTACATGAACAAAGTGATCTTGACAGTCAAATGCATGAAAATCCTCAGAAATTCCATGTTAGGTCTCATTTCACAACAAAAGTAACTTTTGTATAGAAGTTGCATTCTTCCTATCATCTTCTATGGGTTTCAGCTGTAGTTCTACAACAGAGCACCATTATCATATCCACTTAAGGAGCTCAACAAAATACAACATAGAGCTGCCATTTGAATCCTAGGTATGTTCCAAACTTTCCCTTCCTTTGGTATTGAAGCTATTGTGGGGCTTATTCTCATTTATTTACACCTTTGAAAACTTAGTGGCAGACTCAATTAAGAGCACATTTGCTTCCCCATAATCACATCTTATGCTCACTTCTAGAATCAAGATCAGTCAATAATCATAATCTCTATTACCTATCTTTGAACTCATTATCCCGTCATTAAAGGAAAATAATCAAAGGTCCTGTTGTTGATATGGACAACAGATTTAATGAAGTTTTTCCTTTATTCAATCCTTTGAACAAAGAATTTTCTTCTGGTTCTCAACTTATTGATATTTTTTCTAGTTGTTTCTTCTTTTATTCATTTGATAAACATAGTGATGACAAGCTCAAAGCTCACTCTCATCAACTTGACAACATTGCTATCACATCCTTGTTAAACCAATCACATGCTCTTATTGTTACAGACACTGGCATAAAAAACAATGTGGCTACATCTATTGCCTATATCCATATTTGTAATAAACTTATTATCAAAACAATATACTATGCAGTGAATGTCACTTCATTTGAAGCTGAACTTTTTGCCATTAGATATGACATCAACCAAGCTGTTAATATTCCAGGAATTTCCAAAATTATTGTTGTCACAGATTTGATCCATGTCACAAAAAGAATTTTTGACTTGTTTATTCACCTGTTCCAAATGCACTCAGCATCCATTTTCAAAGAATTTAGGAAGTTTTTCCTCCTCAATACCAACAACTCTATCAAGTTTTGGGAATGTCCAAGTTGATGTAATTAGTCTCCTTTCAAAGTGGTGGACAGAGAAACCAAACAGTTCTACCAATCACCAATGTTCCCTTACAAGTTGTCTTGGGACTTTAGCAAGAAAAACAAGTGCAATAACATCATTCAAAACTGAAAAATGTCATTCCAAGTATTGTATTTGAAGGGGTATCAGTTTTTTAAACTGGTTGACAATGATAACAATCCTATCAAGCCCTCTTATATGAATAGCAGGTTATGGTTAAAGCATTTCAGTCATTCTAATTCTCTGTGTGCAAAAGCAACAAGAGCCATCATTAATCATGTCTCTATTGGTGAGTATAGGCTGAAGTTTTTTCTGAGGGAAGAGTTCAAATGTCTGTGTAGTTTATATCCTGTCAAATAAGGCATTACATCCTTTATAAGTGTAGAAGATTTAACAGGTATTGGAATCTAAGAAGAGATACATTAAGTTATTTTACTCTCTTCCTAGAATTTAACAGCAGTGTTTTTGTGTTTAATAATGCAAGTAATTAGTCAAGGTAGCTTAGTGGCCACCCTTTAACATTTTCTTTCCTTTTATCTCTTTTTGTTTATTTTTCTTTCATCTTCTTCCTTTTTCTCTTCATGTAGTTTGTGTTGCTTTGTATGCAGTTATAAAAGTAGCTACTATGGTCTGCCTATGCACTCCATATAATAAATTGTTGAATAAAGTTCCTAGTATAGAATAGTCTACCTTATATATCACAAATAAGCTACTTACTAGTTGTGATACTTAAACTTAGTGGTGTTTTAGAGGTTCAGTATAAGGAGATAATGATGAGTAGTATCAACAAGAATAATTGATATTGTTAAGTCTGAGGTCTAGCCCTCAGATACAGAGGTATATATACAAAAGAGTGATGGTCTGTGTACAAGCTGTTGCCATTACATGATCAAAACTCATATCTGATGGGAGATGTCATCTGTCATAGCAGCTGTTAGGCTAATTTTAGAAGGTAACTAATTATATTACTACATTGATATACTTGTATCTCTACCAATATTTATCACTTTGAGATGCATCATATATCGTTGTAAACAGATTGATGAGCACTTTCCAACACAAGTTCAATTGTGCGAATCCGTTCAGCCATTCATGAGATATTAGCAGACAAAGCTTTTACAGCTACTGATGGCCTGATATCTCAGTCATTTGTTGTCACTTTTGTGCATTCCACATATATGTGGATAGTCCTCATTTGGGGCTTTCCAGTGCAACTTAGTTTGTGAAAATCAGTCCACTGGTTGTGAAGATACAAGCTGAATGAAGTTTGTGATATTATATATGCTAAGCTACTGGTCCATGCTGCATTACTATTAACCTACTCTAAAGGGCCATGTGTTATTCTTAAGATTAATATATGTCAAACACATTATAATAACATTATCCTTCTAAAAGTTTCTACTATATTCTATTGTAACATATGATTGTATGATAAAATAGAAAGAAAAATAAAAATAAAAAGAAAACAGGAAAATAAAATAGAGTCCATTATTCACAACACTAATATACAACATAGATATCTTACTTACTCTCATGGATAACCACATCTATTTCTAGATAAGTTTTCATACTTGATCTAACCTTCTTTTACATAACTAGCCATGTGTTGGATTAGCAAACTTGGGTTAATGTTACTAAGGTTTCAGAGACTACTTAAACTTCTTCATTTGTGCTAGATCTTATATTTCATCTGTTATTTCTATGAGCACTATTTAGTACTACTTTGTTATATAGTTTACTATATAGTATAATGTATGTCTTAGTTCTTGTGCTATTTTGCATACTGATATTATGATGTATGTGAGGACTAACATTTTTCTTTTTCTTTTATATTTCTTTTCTTTTGATTTTCTTTTTCTTTTTATTGACAATGAAGAAGTACATGACTGCAGTCACATGACATGTCATATGATGTGAGGTCAAAGACCTAGAATAGGCTAGAGTAGACTAGATAGATAACATCAAGGAGCATGTTAACCACATTGCTACCTCATAGTATACATATGGTGCACTCATGGATGACATATGGACTTGAGGGTAGGATGCACAGTAGAAGTGTAGTCATAGCATGGACTACATGTAAATAGTATATATAGGGTAGTAATTTAGCAAAGACTCCTTATTGAGTTCTCTTGTGATCTCTACATCGATAGCCTACTGAGAGTTTTACTTGCTTGTGTGATTATTGGACTTTGTGTCTAGTGGTTGCCACAACAACTGAGGTTGTTCTTACAGGTTATAGGCCTCAACTTATTTTATTGATGAAAGAATCAATTTATTCTATTGGAGTGAATATATCTAACACTTCAAATGATATCTTGTTTATCTATGTACCCAAGTTGGATATGTTTGGGTCAAACTGGACAATTTTTGTACTTTGTTTTTGGACAGTAGTTCAAGGAAAAGGACTATAAAGATATTTTGATAGTAGTCTACTCTGTCTAGTATTGTTTCTACCTATACAGTCCTCATTTTTTGCTGTTCCTATATCTTCCACTACTACTGTTATCTCTATAATAACATCTATTTCTACTGTTACTCAGAAAACTGTTGATATCTGAAACTAAAATGAGAGCATTGCTTGTTTTTTACTTACTCAATGACTTCCAGACTCTACTTTTGTTATTGTCTTCTACCTATCAGTCAAATTGATATAGGATATTTTTGTAAAGAACTATACTTACAAGAGTGTTTTTTCACAGGCTTTTTTAGACTGTGGATTCACAAATGCTCACTGTACTGATAAAGAAGATATTTAAGCATTTCTGAATAATCTTTGTACAAAGCAGAGTTGTCTACTGTTAGTGTTGTCATTAGTAATGATAACTACTAAAATCCCATCATTTAATTCTTGCCTCATTGGTTGGCCACTTTTGCTTCTAATCAGCTTACTGCTACCTGTTTTGCTAGCCATAATGTTGAACTTGAACTTCTAATTACATATAATAAGTAGGATCAAACTTGTCTGAGTGGAAGAAATAGCTTATAATGTAATAGTAATGATATGTTAGTATTTGAGACTGGAGGAGAAGAGAAGAGCAGAGAAATGTAGGAAAATAAGAGAAAGAAAAGGAAGAAAGAATCTTACTGGATTAGTAGTGGTGATCACTGAAAAAAAGAATATTCTAATAAAATGAATAAAAAGAATGAGAAAGATAATGGTAGTAGTAATGTCAAATAATCAGGTATTAGTGTGAATACTGTGGAGGAAGATGAAGACTATGCCTTTATAGTGGAGGTCTTGAATGATAAAAATAACATAAGCTAATTTAAGCCTATGGAAACTCTAAATAAATTTTGGTTTGAAAAAGAGTTTGTAAGGAAGTTGAAGAACTTTCTACTGAAGAAACTGTTAATGTTGTTGAACCAGCTACTACTTGAATTGAAGTTTTCAACTCAGTGTTACAACTCAAGACTTGATAATAAGTCAAAAGAAAAACTTTGTATAGGGTTTATATAAGAGAACTCAATAGAGTTCCAAGTATAAAGTATCTGCCTTATATATACTAAGCTGATGTCTATGCAATACCAAATCTAACCTGCTCTAAAAATCATATATTAACTATAAATTAAACATATAGTGAATATACTATATAATATTATTGTTCAAGAACTTTCTATGTCTTTTTGTGTAAAAATAAGAAAGAAATAAAGAAAAAACAAAGTCTATTATCTTTAATCTTGACATTTAGGTACTACTACTCATATCACTCTCTATTAAGATGACTTCTCTATCTTCTAATATGCTAGACTAATAGTCTGTACTACATAAGTTTTAATCTACTCTAAAAGCTATATATATTATATGTTATTAACATATAATATATTATCATTTTGGGACTTCTTATATTACTCTGTGATACATGATCATATGACTGTGACTTATGACTATATCATATTATATTCCACTAATTTATAACTCTAAGTCTCAAATAAAAAAATAAATGGAAAATAAAATAAAAATAAGAAAAAAAAAGAAAATAAATAGAGTCTATTGTTTTCAATTCTGATATATATCTTCTAAGCTTTATCTTAGTAAAGTTCTATATTCTTCTGAGATTAAATATATCCTTGCTTTAATTGGGTGACTTGATAACACTGGTTTCTCAATTATATTTGCAAACAGAAAGTATATTATTCATGATATAAATAGTTTTCAAGTTGCTAAGTATTATAACTTAAGCTCAAAGAGTTAGAGTAAAAGATGAACCTTGTATTGGGTTAATACAAGAGAATCAAATGGAGTTCTAGTTACAAAGTATCTACCTTATATATACTTGGCTAATAGTCTGTACTATACTAACTTAGCTTACTCTAAAAAGATATGCAGGATGATATTATTGTTTAGGAACCTTCTACATTCTTCTATAACATATGATCATGTAACTGTGACATTTTGTGACAGTCACATATAATGTCATACTTAACTCTAACTCTAAGTTCAAGAAATAAAAAGAAATAAAAATCAAAATCAAATAGTAAAAAAAATGAAAAAAATGAAGTCTATTATTTTTAACTTTAATACCAAGATTTTCTGAAATAGGAAAGGACTATATAAATTGATTAGAGAGATTGGAAAAGTCAATATACTTGATAAACTACTCATACTAAATATACTACACCAGTAGTTGGATCATATTTTACTGGTACTGTTTAGAAACTTATTTATGGTGGTCTAGTCACTAGTCTAAAGTTAAAAGAGAGTGGGAAGACTGATATCTTTTGTGAGTTATGTACCTTTGGTAAAATGATCCAGATTCTAATTTTGAAAGTTTGTAAGAATGAAAAAGTAAAGATATTTGGTAAGAAGATATATTCTAATATATAGAAACTTGCTTAAGTTGAGACTAGAAGAGAATAGTATTATTATGACATTGATGACTATTCATAGTGAGCTCATATTGATTTTCTTATGAACAAACCAGAAGTTTTAGGATTATACAAAGCTTTTGATATAATATGTGAGATATAATGTGCTATGAGTATTAAGGCTCTTTACTCAGATAGAGGAGGAGAATACATATCTATAGAATTCCAGTCATACCTAAAGTTTTGAGAAATAAAGCAAAAACTCACTATACATGATATTTCTTAACAAAATAGTATTGCTGAACATTGAAACCATACTATTATTGAATGTGCTTGAATACTACTCCATACTAGCCATCTCCCAAAGTCATTATAGACATGTATAGTATCTCATGTTATTTGGTTAATAGACTGGGTAAGCTCTAAGGCAATTAAAGAGATGATATTTTGTATATAAGAAGAAACTAGACTTGAGAGTATTGAGAGAATGAGGAGATGAAGTGTTAGTACATCAAGTAGGTGGTGATAAGCTAGATAAACAGACAAAGTGAGGGCATTGGATTGAATATAATAACAAGAAAAATAGTTTTCTGATCTACTTTCTAGATATAGATACTGTTAAAGCTGAGCATAATTTTTGTTTTGTTAGTACTAGTCACTCAAGACTTAAAGAGGAGAGAAAAGCTACCAGCAAGTCTCAAACCAACTGCAAACTTGTTGAAAGTTCATCTGAAAATTCAACTACTGTTCCTCCAGTACCAGTATTTCTTTCTAAAATAGCTTCTAATACAACTATTACAAATATTGAACCTTTTAGTCTTATATCATATTCTTGTAAGCCTGTTGATGTTAAAAATAAAAATAAAGTGAATAACTTACCAGAAATACCTAAGTATACCAAAAACCTAAGCTTTAAAGCTTATGAAATTCTCAAAGGGAAAGCAGTTGTACTTGTTAAAGAGTTGGACTGGGCTGAAGTCTATATTATTATAGCAGAGATCAAGAAAATAGAGTTGCTAGAGCTAGCTAATCTGAAAGAAGCAATGAGGTGGATGAATTAGAAGCTGTGAAAGAAAGCAATGGAAGAGGAACATACCATGTTAGAAGAAACTGGCATATCAGAGTTTATTGATCTACCATTTAAAGTCAATATTATTGGATCAAAGTGGGTATTCAAGACAAAAAAAGATATAGCTGGAAATGTTGTACATTATAAAGCTTATTTGGTAGTCTAAGGAGTTTCTCAAGTTTCTGGTGTTGATTACTTTGATACCTTCATACCTATTGCTAAGTTGTATTCACCCATGCCATTATTAATATTGCAACTGCTTAAGACATGGAAATTCATTAGACTTATACAAAAGAGGCTTTTCTAAATAGTAAACTTATTGAAAATGGACACATTTACATGTAACAGCACTCAAGTTTTGTTAATCCTGACCATTCTGTCACAAACTTCATTCAGCTTGTATGTTATGAATCAAGACTCAAAGTGTTAAGTCAAGAAGCAACTCTTGTATTGGAGTGACACAAGAGAACTCGATAGAGTTCCTAATACAAAGTAGTCTACCTTATATACTATTATCCATGGTCCGTGCT
>Ga0157368_1000202_pt1 | contig 28826 bp, 19 predicted proteins | sample AttbisABBM3_FD_113146 | JGI IMG/M metagenome (GOLD analysis project Ga0157368, IMG submission 113146) | Fungus gardens microbial communities from leaf cutter ant in Botucatu, State of São Paulo, Brazil - Atta bisphaerica ABBM3 | ecosystem: Host-associated > Fungi > Mycelium > Unclassified ... | reverse complement strand
TATGGGCTTTGTATAGAGTTCTATTTGGGTAACAAACACTACAGGCTTTCAAGATAGTCTAGAGTGTCAAAATTGCAAACCTTGGACCCAAGTATCTTTTTATTTTATTTTTATTTTTTCATTTCATTTCATTAAGACTAAGAGTTAGGAGCTAACATGACATCATGGTCACACAATCACAAGTCACAAGTTACAGTCACAAGTCATGTGGTCACTATAGAATTGGGTGGAAAATTTTAGAATAATAATATCATATAGCATGTTTAATATATGTTGATTTTAAGACAAATATATAGTCATTTAGAATAGGCTAAAGTAGTAGAGCACAGACCATGAACTAGTAGTATATAAGATAAACTGTCTTGTACAGAGTTCCCTATCAAGTTCTCTTGTGTTAACCCTAATACAAGGTTCTATTCATTGATTAGCCTTAAGATCCTTAAGTTATAATTATATTAGGGGTAATTTACACTTGCTAGAATTATCTACAAATGATAGTATAGAAGATGGAAATAAAAGGATAACTTAATGAGTTGAGAGGTAAAGAGAACTGAAAGTAGTACTATGCAGATAATTCAATTCTGGCTCTAATAGACAACATTGTACCTAGCCTATATGTCATGTATTTATAACTTTTAGATAATGAGAACTCAGAAAAATTGAGATGAGTGTAGCATAATCTGAATTGATTATCAGAATAAAGAACAATATATAGTAGTTAATATTCTTAAATACAGAAGTGATAATCTAATAATATTCTATCACTGTACATACTCTGGATTGTTGAACACTATGGAAGTTGTCATTTGGAACTCCATGGAATTGATGGGAAATATAGACTTTGGTTCTCAGATTGATAGGTGATTGGAATAGAGTGTTATCCACACTAGAAGAGGGTAGGAAGAGTATGAATATTAGATGGTATGTGATATATTAATAGGATTGAAGTTGTTATTAATAGCTTCTTCAGCTTCTCAAATGTTCTCTTTTCTTCTACTTTCTATTTCTATTTCTTTTTCTTTGTCAGTTCTATAAGTAGTTACAAAATTCTAGAAATTGTTAGACTTCTCATTTATTTTTGAGTTCTGGTTACTTAGTTACTTTCTTGACCTTGCTTGGATTTACTTCAACACTGTTCTTAGAAATAATAATACTCAAATAGTTAATTTTTGTTTGGTAAAATACATACTTTTTAAATTGTAGTGCCAACTTATTTTTTTTTTAGAATAACAAGTACTTAATTAACCACATCACAATGTTCTTTAATGGTTTTGGTTAAAATTAAGATATTGTCCATATAAAAAACAACTTTTCCTATGTTTATGAGTTCTCATAACAAAAAGTCTATTAGTTGAAAGATTACTAGCAAATTGTATAATCCAATATATATCACCAAAGGTTCAAATATTTCTCTGTTTATCCTGAAGGTCACCTTCTACTCATCTTCCATCCTTATTCTCACATTATTATCCTTACCAAATATCAAGCTTTATAAAATATTGAACTCTTTTTATCTTGTTGACTAATTAAAGACAATATATATCTATTTTTCAACTATTACTTAATTGAGTTGTCTATAGTCTTGTATAGAGCCATTTATTTTCTTTAAAATAAAGAATGTGGTTGTACAAGGAGATTTTGATTGTCAGATTCTCTCTATTTTTAGATGTTCATTAAAAAATCTGTTGTTCTCTTGCTAACAGTGGGTAGATCTTACAATTCTTGAATAGAGCTACAGAGATTATTTCAATTGCAGAGTTCCAAGATCTATGTAGGAGAATTTCATTAAATATCTTCTTGTCAAATATAGTGTTGTAATATTTCCAATACTTGGTATCTTCTCTTCAAATTCTAACTCTTCTTTTCTTTGCTCTTTATCTACTTTATTTATAATATTTTGGATTGCTCTTACCATTATATTTTCCCTTTTGATTACCACTTTCTCTATATTCACAAATAATATCTGTTCTTCCTACTTCTCAACATTTTTTTCTTTTTCTTTGAGTTTTCCTTCCTAATACATTCTTTCACAATGGAAATAATATTATTCTAATAATAAGGTTGGTTTGCTCCAATCTACTATTAGGTTATATCTTTGAAGCCAGTCATATTCAAGAAACAAGTCTACCTTTTCCAGTTCTACTACTGCTAGATGGATCTGTTCTGAATAGTTTCTGATATCAAGTTTTATTTCTACAAACTTAGTAATTATTCTGGCCTTGTTTTAAGTACCATCTATATTATAACATAGAATTGTAATTTTATATCTTTGTATGTTAATTCTTTGGTGTTTTACAAGTGTTCAATCTATATAAGAATTTGTATGGCTTGAATCAATTAGTGCTATTACCACTACTTAGTTTATAGTGTCAATAGTAAAGAGTCAAAATTTAATATCTAGTTGTCATTTTTTTGACTTCTATTGCTTGGAAAGTTAATATGTGTCACAAACTTCATCCAGCTTATATCTCTACAACAAGTAGACTAATTTTCACAAACTAAGTTGCACTGGAAAGCCCCAAATGAGTGCTATCCACACGTATGTGGGATGTACAAAAGTGATAATGAATGACTGAGATATCAGACCATCAGTAGCTATAAAAGCTTTGTCTGCTAACATCTCATGAACAGCTGGACAGATTCATATGATTGAACTTGCATTGGAAAGTGCTCACTAAACTATTTCCAATAATATATGGTATATCTCATAACAATAAGTATTCATAGATATACAAGCATATCAATGTAGTGACATAATTAGTTATCTTCTAAAATTAGCCTAACAGCTGTTATAATAGATGACAGCTCCCATCAGGTACAAGTTTTGATCATGCGATGGCAACAGCTTGTGCGCAGACCATCACTCTTTTATATATATACTTCTGTGTCTGAGGATTAGACCTTAGACTTAACAATATCAATTTATATCAATTATTCTTGTTGATACTACTTATCACCTATTATTATTATTTCCTTATACTGAACCTCTGAAACACCACTAAGTTTAAGTATCACAACTAGTGAGGTGATAACATGATTTCTTGACTTATTAGCTAGTTTAGTTTCTAGACCTTTTCTATTGAGCATTCACTTCTTTGAGATTGGTAGGCTCATATTTCTACTGCATTTTTTTTTGTTTTCTTTCCTAATTTCCTTTTGCTATCAATTCTACTGAATATTTTATAGCCTTCCCAAGATTTCTAGTACTCAGATAGCTTTTTCTTGTTATTCTCTGAGTTTCTCTCTTATTTTCCTTGAAATTTTCTTAAGTTCTTCTTTACAACCTTGAATTCTTTTAGGCCATCTTGTACAGTTGCTTTCTTCTGTTTCTTATTTCACCTTCTCCAATGAGTCTTAATAAATTTTCCCATAGGAATAGAGAGATAGTTGCAAGAAAGATAATACTGATTTGAACTGGAATCATAGTTATGAATTAGGGAGATGTTTTTCTTAAGGATGGTTTGAGGAGTTGAGTAATAACATATGTTGTGTTGATATGAATTGAAAACTTTAATCTTATGTTACAAAACCTTCTGGGTTCAGTGTTTGGAAAAATGGGATTTATTAGTGACTGGACTTAAGGTTAAGAAGTAAGTCATACTAGGGTGAGTTATACTACAGCTATTTTAGATATGGTCTTATGTAATCTGCATTTCTATTTTTGGACCTTAGTATTGGCTTGTGCCTTAAATTATAATAAGTAGTGTCTGATTATATATATTACCAGTTGTCTACACTGTATATTATTGTTGCTTTTAGGCATCTTCTAAAACAATGACTAGTTTACCTTCATATACTACAATAGTATATATGTACTTTTTTACACTAATTCTTATTTAGATACTCACATGATTGCAGTAAAGCTAATACAATAATGAAGAGTGGATAAATCTAGCATTGAAATCTTTATTAGTGAATTTCTTAAAGGCCTTCTGTTCAGATAACAAAGAGTAGATACTATTAATATCCAGTTGAGCATTTTCTTTAAGATTGATGTAGAGATTATAAGAAAATTCAAGAGCAAGAAATTTGGTTTTTGCTTTACTGATATTAAGTATAGTTCACACTTGAAATAAAGAATTATAGAAAATAGTATAGAAAGAAATAGATATCATAGTATATTCTGACTTCTTGTATTTTTATATTGATAATAAAGAAAAAATGTAATTATATTACATGACACATCACATGGTATAATATCACAAAGTACATAATAAAGTATATAGTCACAATTTATAATTATAATTTATTTCTAGAGTAAGTATTAGTTATCTCTTATCTAATCTACATAATCTTTTCTAGTGTAGATTAATGGGCTCTATTCTATAGTCAGTTAATCTGCAGCTGATTATATGACATATTGATAAATTTTATAAGACACTAGACAACATTATTATTTAAGATACACTATAACTCTTAGTCTGTAAATATTATGACTTAGATCTTTGAGTAAAGATAAAAGATTACTTTTGTATTGAGTAACATAAAAGAACTTGATGGAGTTCTAAGTACAAACTGTGGTCTGTGTGCACACTACAACTAACCTACCCTAAAGTATATATGCTTTCTATAAAGCCAACATATTGTTGTTATGCTATATGATATCATCTATTTCAGAATTTTTTATAATTTTCTCTGTATTACATGATGGCATGACTGTGACTGTGACATATGTGATGTGATGCCACTTCCTCCACCTAAGTACAAAATAAAGAAAGAAAATTCAAAATAAAATAAAGAAAAATAAGAAAAAGAAAAAAAAACTAAAAGGAAAATATAATAGAGTTCAGTCTATTGTTCACAACTCTGACAGTAAAATTAGTATCTAGCTCTGGTGCTGATAACAACAAAACTCCCTCTCTAACTAAACTTACGTTCTAACTACTTTTGGTTCTTATCTTAAAATATATGACAAAGTAATATATAGAGGTATATAATATATAGTTAGAACTAAAGGTTATTTAACATCTACATTTTATGTAAAATATATGTAATATACCTTTCTAGTATGTCTCTATTAATAGACTTTCTCTTTCTCTTTTCAAGTGCTTATGTAAACTTAATTTTTCTTACTTTCTTATCTATATACTTCTTTTTGAATTCTCCCACTAGCTTTTTTATATTTTCCAGATTTTCCAATCTCTTCTATATGTGTTTTCCTACTATATAGCCTTTTTACTATACTATATACTTTGATTTTCTTCTTATATATATTTTATTTTCTACTTTATACTTCTTTACTTCCAATTCTTAGTAAATAGATTTAGATAGGTGTTAGGGTGACTTAAGTAAAAGCATAAAGTTTTGCTTTAAAGTTCTCAGAGAATAGAATGAGTTTTCTAGAAGTGTTTTCTACTTTATATATATCTGTTATATATTCTGAGATATTAGATCAGTGCTTACATAAGACTGAAATAATACTATTGTAGTAATCAGAAACTATCAAACACTAAGAAGAATATTAGAAGAATAAGAATATAAGCTTTGATTAGATATAATAGTAAAGTTTGAGTACAGAGTAGAGTTTTAGTATTGTTATGCTGGAAAATATTTTTTGATGAGATAATACCATTTACATATATTTATACATATATAGACCTTCTTTAAGAAGAAAAGAAGTGTTATAACTTAAGTTCTAGTATAAAGACAAAAGAGCAATCTTATATTAGTTAATATAAGAGAACTTAGTAGAGTTTCTAGTACAGATAAGTCTACTCTATATACCTCTAGTACATGGTTTATATGGACTTTACATCTAGCCTACTATTAGAATCATGAATGTTGGACTTGGTTTATTTCCATTTTCCTTCTTATTTTTATTTTATTTTCTATTATTCATTCTTATTTTGGGACTTAAAGTTAGAGTTAGCATAATATTATAGGTTACTGTCACAACTGTCATACAATTATATGACACAGAGAAGGTTATAGAAGGTTTTGGAACAGATGATGTCATATAGCATAGCAACAACATATTGGTCTTATAAAAAGTATATATACTTTAGAGTAGAATAATTGTAGTATATATACAGACCATAGTCTGTAATATATAAGGTAGACTAGTTTATACTTAGAACTCCATCAAGTTCTCTTGTGATTACTCAATCTAAAGGTGTTCTTCTGTCTAAAACTCTTTGGACTTAAGATCATAATATTTATCCTAAATGTTATAAGTTATATATCTAAGAGTTATCTTATAATAAGATATATAATATTATCTTTCTCTTGTGTTATACAATATTGTGACAGTGACAGTGATATGTGTGACTGAGTGTGACAACACACTATAACTTTAATCCTAAGTCTGCAATAAGAAAGTAAAGAAAATAAAGAAAATAAAATGAATGAAAATAAAAATAAGAAAGAAATAAAAATAAAAATAGAGCCTATTGTTTTCAACTCTGACAATTGTGCCTCTACTAGCTGCACTAGTTGCATATTTTAGAAGAGATGCTTAGGTTGTCTAGTAGACTTGTCTACTAAAAGATAGAAAGATATATTGTTACTAACACTGAAAGATAGTGTTAGTTTTAATCAATTTTCAGAATAAGATTTTACTAAGTGTGTTATCTAGGGTAGTTATCTAGGAATGAAGACTGTTAAGCAAGTTACTCTAGTTTTAGATGATTCTCAAATGTCTAGGTAGTGTCAAGAATGAAAGAAGTAGACTTAATATTTTCTTATTTTCTTCTCTCATTCTTATTTTCTTTTCAATTTATTTCCTTATTCTATTTTTAGAACTAGGGTTAAGGTTAGAGTGACAAGATCACACTGTCACACAGCAGGTCATATCAGATGACATGGTCACAAGTCACATGACATATAAAAGAATGTAGAAGATTCTGGAAGGATGATGTCATACAACATGTAATACACATGGTGACCTTAAGACATACACATGGTTGTTTAGGGTAGGCTAGAAATAGCTCACACAGATCATTAGGTATTTGTATAGAAGGTAGACAATCCTGTACAGAGTTCTCTATCAAGTTCTCTTGTGTTAACCCAATACAAGGTTCATTCTCTTAACCAACTCTAAGGTTTTGAGTTTGTAACAGGTAGAGATTTATAGAGTTGTTAAGAGGTCCAGTAAGGATATCTAAGATGAAATAAAGAGTGTGATCTATATTAAAAAAGGATAGGAAGTATGGATGGAAAAGAAAGCATTATCTATAGGTTGGAACAGATGTAATCAGATCAGGATGTGACATGAATCTCTTTCCTTTCCTAGCTAATATTTTGAATCTTTATTAGAGTTTTTGACTATCTGAACACAATCATTTCTTGGTTATATCAGCATTGTTTTGTTAGATTGGAATATACTCTGTAGTGTTTAGAATAGCTGTTATTTTCAGGAGATCTCATTATTTGTACTATAGCTGGGACCTTATATAATATAGCAGAGACTTCTTGTCAAGTTATTTAATATTCTACTAGAGTGTCTGACTGAGCCTACTAGAGTGAGCCTATATAGCCCAATGTTGTCCCAACTAGTAGTGACCACAACACACTGCATACTGTTGCTTAGAGCTTCCCTCTAACATAAGCATCATAATTAATAAGATAAATTAAGGTAGAAGTAAGCATGATAATTGTAGTCTTGACAAATAGCTACAAATAACTTGCATTCGGTACTATTTGGAAGTCACCAGATAGGGCTTATAGCAAAAATTGAGAAGTTGTTATAGCTATGTTGTTGGCTATAGGATCAGTCAGTGAGTAATTCCTAGAGGTCAGACCTGTTAAAATTGGGGCACAGGTGATTATGTCCTAACATCCTTCTCTGACAACTCAGGAATCAATCACCGACAATTGTAATGTAAATGTGTGAGGTGATCAGGTGATATACTGACTAAGTAAAACAGAAATCAAGTCCACATTAATTATGATAGATCACTTCTAACAAAAACATGGGTACCCGAAGATGAATGCCTGGCATTGATGGTCCATTTCGAGTCTTACATGAAGGTCCCATAAAAGGAAATTGTCAGTTCTCTAGCACAACTACGATAATAATCTTGGGTTAGTTCCCACTTCATCCCTTCCTTGGTGTCTTTCCTCAGGAAAGTGATTGACCAACCATTCTTGCATTCATTTCAGTCTTCCGTAGCTCAGAAGGCACAAATCCGCATGAACGGAGGAATGAGCATCTTCAAAGACATTGCCAAGCTGACCGAAAAGGGCGCCAAACATGCCAGAGCTGAAATAATTGGTTTGTTCTGAATGCTCACTGAAAAGAAACAACTAACTTGTGATGAAATAGGCATATTGAATCCAAATCGTGCGTGGTCATATAGCGTAGTTCGTCTCATTCGATTTATAGTTTTTTCTAGGACGTCACGACGAGCCTGAAGAGCAGGAGCAGGACAGGATTCGAGAGGAGATTAAAGCAAGTCATCGATTTTACAGTTTTGCAGAAGAGAGGTCCGAGAACATTGTTAAATGGTGCGCTCGCGATTGGTCGAGTGCCATACTACTCATCCGGTTTAGGCATATTGACGGTCACGATTATATGTGGGCGGTGTCGGAAATGCTATTGAGTGCCACAGAGGCCATTTTCATCCTCGTATGATCCAGCTTTAGTGCTTTATTCAAGAAAGGCTGATCACTAGACCAGGATTGGTGGCTTACTCCTGAGTTATACCTCCGTCGTCCCGCAGCAAAATATCCCGAGTATAGACTTGATAGAATTCTCAAACGAAAGGCTGAAGAAGGAGTTATGATTCATGTCATTGTCTACAAAGAAGCAAGTGTTACTTATGTTATTGGTCCCTAGTGTTCTTAGCTGGAGCCTAGGTTACCCAAACCATGAGTATGAGCTCCAAACACACCAAGGTGATTGTAGCAATTTTCTGTAGGACCCAATTACTTACCCATCTCAGAGCACCTTAGAGAACTTGCATCCTAATATTAGTTGCATGCGACATCCTGATCATATTGGGGCGAAAGGTAGTGCAATTCAGTCCCAAATTATTAGATTTTCTAACTTATTTTTTATAGACAGCGTTCAATTCTGGTCACACCACGAAAAGGCAAGCCAAGCAAAGTCCCTCTGTTGTATTTCTCAACATTAAGTTCTGCAATAGGTTGTTGTGGTTGACAATCATTATGCAGCGATTGGCGGTCTTGATCTCTGCTTCGGTCGATGGGATACTCACACTCACCCTCTCGCTGATGTCCACCCCACTAACTTCTCTAAGACAGTCTTTCCAGGTCAAGATTACAATAACGCTCGCATTATGGACTTTCGAGACGTCTATGACTATGCTAGCAACCAGTTGTCTATTTTAGAAAGTGCTCGTATGCCTTGGCATGACGTGTGTTTGCTTAATCCCACTTTAATTGACTTTGCTATGTGTCACTCATGAATATTATGTAGGTTCATATGACCCTCACAGGACCGGCTATCTTGGATGTTTGTCAGCATTTTGTGGAACGGTGGAACGAAATCAAGAAGCGAAAGGTTAGCGCGATTTAAATGAATTTTGTAGCTTAGGTACTCAGCCATCGGGTATGTCTACGCTTCAGTATCGCAATGAAGAGTAAGTTCAACGAATTATCTTACCTGCAATCCGATTTTGATCATATTTTCTTCTTGCAGGAGGTGGCCTTGGTTGGCACTTCCCCAGTCGCCTGAAGATGCAGCTGACGAGGCCATCTCTCGTATGAACTTGAATTTGCTTTTTTCCTCGTTCACATACTCAATTGTCAGCACTAGGGCACCCTCATTTGAAAAGGTGGGGTGCTATCGGCCACAAGTACAAGCAACGGTGGCATGGTCATCATGCAAATGACCCGGGTTATGCAATTACAAAGAACGGAACCTGCAACGTCCAAGTTGTACGTAGTGTTGGTGATTGGTCGCATGGTGTTCTCACCGAAGCTAGCATTCAAGACGCCTGTATGTCCTTATTTCAGTGAGTTGTTATAACTGAAACTGAACTGGTCCAGATTGCAAGTTAATCGAAGATGCTGAACACTTCATCTATATTGGTATCTGGTTTGATTCGCTCTAGAAGAATATTCTCACCTACCCTATCAACTTACCAACAGAGAATCAATTCTTGTGCGTCACTATGTCAGCTGTGCAGAAGACTCTTTTCTGACCAATACTTAGTATCTCTGCTACAGAAAAAGGCGGCGTTATTGTCAACATGATTGGCAGAGCTCTGGTTAATCGCATCATTCGGGCAGCCAATCAAGGCAAGAAATTTATGGTTGTCGTTCTGATTCCCGAAGTCCCGGGGTTTCCCGGAGACATCAAGAATGAAAGTTCGCTGAAGATTATCATGGCAGCCCAATATCGGACCATAAATCGAGGAGGCAGTAGTATCTATGAAAGGATTCGGGAGGCTGGATATGAACCGTGAGTTTGTCCTCCAAAAGAAATACGATATGACAACACGATTCAGAATGGATTATATTCGATTCTACCACCTTCGCTCCTATGATCGGATCAATGCGCCCCTCAGTTGGTTTTTTTCAGTCTCGTTCTCATCACAATCTTGATTATCAATATCCAGAATCTTACATTGAAAAAGCGGAGCATTTTTCTGGTATCAAATTCTCTCAGGCGCAGATTGCTCTCAGCCGTAAATGGATTAATGGTGACACGCTAACTACCCAGAGGACTGTCAAAATCAAAACACTTGAAGAGACTACAGAAGGTTTGGTACACACTAGTAAGACAGACAAACTTGTCCAAGAGTTCCCAATCCCCGTGAGCGAGGAGGAAGCCGATGAAACGATCCGCAGATTCGAGGAGGGTGCAAAGAGTGTCCGAGGTGATGAAAATGTCTCTGACAATGTATCCCAACACATGTTACATGATAATACCAGTCTTTGGGACGAGCAGTGGTTAGGCACTGCAGAGGAGGAACTGGACTCGTGCGTCTTTTGAAATTCTACGCTTTATTTTCAGCTGATTCCTATCACCAGATACGTCACAGAATTGTTGTATATACATTCCAAAGTCATGATTGTTGATGATCGTCGTGTCATTGTCAGTGGAATTATATCCATATTATATTACAACGAAAGGTTGATTTCTACTTTTAGATGGGTTCCGCTAACATCAATGATCGAAGCCAGAAAGGTGATGGAGATTCTGAAATTGCTCTTGTCGTCGAAGATACGGACATGATCGAATCGACCATGAACGGAGAATATTACCCGGTCGCTCGTTTCGCCGCCACATTACGCCGGAAGCTCTATCGGGGTTTGTAGACGGTTTTTCCGACACTGAGCCCTCGCTCACACATGTCTTTTTTTGAAAAAAAATTCTACTTAGAGCATCTCGGCCTCATTAAACCTCAAATGCCGAATGGCAACTTGCATCTTGACGATTTCATGAAACCTGCGCCTTGTCCTAATCCAGACGAAACATCCGACTATGAAGATCGTCTTGTCGCTGATCCTGTTGCGATTGAGACGGATCGGCTTTGGAAGGAGACGGCACATAAGAATCGAGAGATATTTGCTGAAATTTTCAGGACGGTTCCGACGAACATTGTTAGAAATTGGAGATCTTATAATGTACGCTGTTGATTTTGACTTGGTTCTTCTCTCTCTCTCTCTCTCTCTCTCTCTCTCTCTCTCTCTTTGTTTTTTTTTATGTTTTTCTAGTCGATCAGGGTACCTAACCCTCCTCCCACTCTCCCTCTTTTCTATCATTAGAATTTCGTTCCCAAAGTCAAGACGGGTCATGTTGCACCTGGCATCACGCTTCAACGTGTCAAGGAAAGATTGAGTCAAGTCAGAGGAGCGTTGGTTGAGGCCTCTCTGGTAAGTTGTTTCAGGGAAGGGGGGGAGGTCTTTTGCTTTGTAGTGATGGGCTGATGTTTTGAAAGGACTTTTTGATTGACGACAAGGATTTTGTTTCGGGACCTGACTGGATAGGTTTAAACCCGACTCTACCCATTTACATTTGATTTATATTTGTAAAACCTTCCCTGCAAGAAAACTGGTGAATAATTTTTTGAATTGCAAACGATGTGTATTATTATTATTATCTCATTATGAGTCGCGGTTTTTTTACCGAAAAGCTTTGTGTGAAGTTAACTAGTTCAATAGAAGAGAAAGAGAATAGACTGAATTAGTTGCTTTACATGCTGAAAATACCGTCCTCTCGTCGTTTACTTTGTCTAGGATGAGCAAGCGTAGAAGCGAGACCAAGTCCCACTGTTAAGCCAATCGCCACTGAAACAAGCTTCATTGCCGTCTGAAATCCTGCAATATACGATGTTGTGGATCCGGAAGCCTGCTGAGAAGCGTAACTAAGGAGACCGTCATTTCCAAGACCAGAAGGCAATTGAAACAGAATCCCAGTGATCTTGAAATCAATGAAAATAAATAATCGACCATGATCCAGCATCCGGCCGAGTAACCCACCATGACGACAAAGGCATTACGACCAGAAAATGTTCGAGCGTAAATATTGGCGACGATTCCAACCGCAAATGCTCTACGCGTATTCAATGTCATCAGTACACAGATGACGTGAACAACTATGCCGATGTTGGAGACACTCACCCAACCGCGGCGGTAATATCGCTCTGACCGACAAACTTGGTGCCCGTAAAGTAATTTGTCACCCAACCTATGGATGCTATAATCACAAGAAGGGGCTGAGATCCGTAGATAAGATGCGAGAACTCAAGGTTAAAGGAAGGAGAAGGGGGGGGGGGGGAGTAGTCTGAAACAGGCTTACCAATTCTTTTCGGTTGCAGGGAGCTTGATTCCTCATGCTTAAGAACAAGGAATAGAGTGGTACTGTAAGGAATGCTATGTAGAGGTCAATTTAGCACTATCAACATGGTTTGGGTTTAGGGGGGGGGAACAACTCACCCCAAAACTGGCTCGGAGTTCTTTGATACCAAGGCCCAGCTGGATGGTGACTCAGAGTACATGAATAATCCTCCGCACCGAAAACCTTGGTATGCGTCAATTTTTCAAAGCACGCGGCTCCTATTGCAAAGCCAAATCCTAGAAACAACGCATACATGATTGCAAACATAATGCGGGTAGATCCAGAGATGATTCTACGCGACATGATCTCAAGTGACCCTGTCAAGACGAGGAGCCCCTAGTATGCACGCATGAATCAGCTCACTAATTCAAAATAGAGCCGACCTATTCACAGGTAGAATCAAGACGACAGAACTTGACGCAATTGCAGGATAACAAAAGTGACGTGTTGCAGCGAGAGCGGCAGCGAGAAAACTAAAGAGCGTGGTGATCGTGAATCTTAAGTGACCTTAGCGAGACAGACGAACAAGCAAAGACGACGACCCACTCAAAAATGTTTGCATATAGAACGTGGTATGCGCTGAGTTGTTGAAGTCCGACAAGTAGTGCTCCAAGGGGGCACGCCATGAGAGCATCAACAAAGCTTCCACCAAAGCTTACGGTGCAGATGGCAGAAGAACACATACCCCCGATGAGGATCTGCTGCCACCAGTTGTAAAAGGGCTTTTTGCGCATCAAACCATCCAGCTGAGCGGAGGCATCAGCAACGTGCATCTTATCGTGTGTGACCTGGACCAGCTCAGTACTGTGGTTCTGGTCGGAAGAAATGCGGCCTACTTTCCAATACACTTGGTATGCGTCCGAAAGTTTTCCAAGATCAAGAGCACTGGTTTGTCTGATAATCTTGACATGACTTGTCCCGGTGGAGTCATCATCGAAGCTGATGATAAAATTATCTGGGAAGTAGACGACACACAAGTCAATTTCAAGAACCCGAGCAGCGCACTGGATCTGGGATTGAAGGCGGTGAGAGGGACCCCCGAACATCATCATTGCCCGAGTGAGTTTGAGAATAAATTCCTCCCGCTGGATCACCCGGGCGACATGCCGAGTAATCTAAAGATCTGCCATCAGCGAACCTGGATGTGATAGGTGAGGAGGATCTTGCTCACGAAGACCTCTGCTTTGCGCCTCTTGTTCTTCTTGTCGGATCGGACTTGTCGTCTGTGTACCCGGCCGCCACAGTCAGAGAACGGCTGAGGCGTCTTCTTGAACGAAAGCATGCTGCTGGATAGATTTCGCATGCCTTGGTACAGCGGCGAGATGGGGGTGGATCTCCCACTCTCAGTGTCGTTGTGGTAGAAACTCGCTAGTCGGGCCGGAGGTGGAGGATGGACAGGCTCCTCCTTGTAAGAATATCTGAACACTCAATTTTTCAACAAAAAGAGGAAATGGAGTCAGTCGAGAGCTATCCAACCTCGAAAGTCGGTATCCTGGGCGCTTGACATTCGGCTGCAATTGACTATGCACCGGGGCAGCAATACCAGCCAGGTTTCCAGTACTGGCAATCAAGGAACCTATGACACGAGACTCCGAAGGCCGTGATGAGAACAGCTTCTTCTCCTTCAAGTCTTGGCGCTTATTTGTGGCCTTTTCTGAGCAAAAGACTGTCAATGGCTAGACAATGAAGTACCAACACAAATGAATGCATACGTTTCCTAGGTCGAAGCTTTTCGTGCTCATCCGGCGAACTCACTCTGGAACTCGTACTAGATGGCAGCGTCGATGTGCTTTCAAATCCGACGTGACTTCTTTCGCCATACAACTGGAGAAGTGACGATAGAATACGACCTTGAGACGTACCCCGGGATTCATCTTCTGCCATACCTTCCTCAATGTCTCGAATGTCTGAAGATGATGAGAATGCAGAGGAGCCATCGCGGGAGGATAGATCATCTTCCATTTGCTTCTTCGTTCGTGCAGTCCGCAGTACACCCCGCATACTTTGCAAGTGCCTCTGAACCACACTGGTAGCTCTCTTCTGCGAATATGCCTGGAGATCGTTGGTCCCTGGGAGGCCAGAATCCTCAAACGGATCTATGTAATTATCCGGCACGTCATGTGTAGGTGAGTCAGCATCTTGGAAATCATCGAGACATTGAGGCGGATAGGAATGATCAGCTGTCTGCTGCTGAGAATACTGAGACGTCGAGGGAGATCCATCTTGGCTATCCTCGTCGCTTGCCTGATGACTGATGGGAGTGCGGGGAGTGTAATAATGAACTTTTGACCAAGTTTTCTCTTTCGAGTCGCGATGTTGTTCGAGCGCCTCTGTGAGTTGCCTGAATGCTTCCGGCTGATATGATATAGCGTCAGAATCACCAAAAAAATCAATGAATGAAGATGCCTACATCCAAGCCCTCCTCATCTAGCAGGTGAGTTGAGGTCTGACCATGACTCCCATTCTCATCCAGCCACTGAATCTTCCTTGGTGTTCTTGCAGAGTGAATTGGCAGACACTCTTTGACGTGATTTCCTTCGCACCATGCTTCGTGGTGTAGGGCCGGTCGGTCCATTTGACGAGAGAAGAGGCAAGATGAACCCAGAAAAGATTCCTCTGAGTCTCGGGTGAAATTAAGACCTAGGTGGAAAATCACAGTTTCCTTACTGGGTGGTTTACCGATCGAGGTGAGGTATTGGAGTATGCCAAATTGAACATTGAACTTGCAAAACGTCATACGATTCTGCAGCGTTGTCATCAAAATCTCTTACAGGGACAATAATTCGGTAACCAAGAATCTCTTTCTCATGCATCCAGTTACACTCGTTCCTCCTTCAGTGCTTGTCGTTAATCGTGAAATTTCTTTTTTTTTCCTTCTGGGTTGGCTGCTTGAGATGTTTGAGAATTCATGCCTGATCTCCTTGATTCGCGAATAGACAATTTGAATTTGGAAAGGCGTGCGAATCACCCTAAGACTATAGTACAACCGTCTTGGTTACTCCAAAAGGGCCGGAGGCTTAGTATGGCCGGATAACATGCTTGCTCGCAAAGTTAAATGATTGACTCGCTAGCTAAGAACGACAAGCATCCTTTCCAGTGAGAATAGGCACTGCATAAACCCGTGGGACGGTAGACGACTACAAAAATGTGTAAAAGTGTTATTCCTCTCTCTTCGGAACAACTTTGTCGATACTGTGCCGATCCAGGCACTGAATCACACACACACACACACACACACTAATCCCTATTTGGGTAGTCCGTACTTTTTTACTCATAGTAGCTAACATAGAGAAGAATCCAGGGTGACCGAGAATCCAGGGTACCGGTCCACCCTTCCAAGCAAAAGGAATATATCTAGATAAAATGGTGTCTGAAATAATCCATTGCCTCACAACACCGCGGAATGGTCACATAGCGAATAGAACATCAAGTACAATCAATGTCCTCTCCTCTCTCTGCATACAAGCTCTCTTCTATCTGACACACACACAGAGCACAGAGAGAGATCCTTGGCAATATAAATATTACACAACACATGTTTACGACAAGTCCAGAAAAATGGAGAGGCAACAGCCGCAGAAATCGCTCTCCCTAAAGTCCGACTAATTTGATATGAGCAACTTGAACTCCAATACTAACGAGGCCCAACTCCCAGAGTTTCAGAGACTGAGAAGGCAATTTGTTAACGATTCTAATATAATTGACAACGTATCTGTCACGAAACCTGAACCTCAGTGATTGAGAGAAAAAGGTATATATGTGTTAATGACTTGAGAGAGAACATCATTGGCTTATTTCCCAGCGACTTTCGGGAGACAAGCATTTAACTCTTTTGTTAGATTAGGACATATCGTAAGGACTGATGCACACAAATGACAATATCGTCACCAGCAGCACCTCATCTCCCTCTCACACTGTAATAACTCCAAGTGGATCCGAACCTCCTCCTTCCAATCCCATAAACACAGCTCGACGAACATCACCCAAATAATCACTCATTTTAATCCCACCCTCATTGATAAAGTCTTCATAAATCCTGTATCGCGAATCCGCAGCAATATTCACAAGTTCAAATGCACGCCTTAAGTTACTTTGGAAAAAAAAGGTTATTGACCATGGACGAGGACAAAAAAAGTACATACCGGGGAATAAAAGCTCGCGAGGACACAAGGAGCGAATGTAATCGCATAACTAACTCCGGGATATAGATTTGCCGAATCCGAACTAGCTCATGACATCGCTTTTCATCTGCATCTTGGTCAGCCACGAGCTCTTTTTCTCCAGTGCAACTGAAGCACTGGCCTTCATCATCATCATCGGTGACCAACCAGTCCGACATCAACAATTTCGTAATCTGGTCGTACGCTTGATCAACCAGTTCCTTGCATCTACATCAATAGACATCAATTCAACTTAAGCTGTTCGCTCACCTGATACTCTGCAAACCAAGTTGCTTTTTCATCCCCAGTCAACCCAGGAGCAAACGCTGTCTGATAGTTACTGATCTTCTCCAGTGTTTCCCATATGACAAAGAATTGTCGATAGTGCAAATATTCCGTGGCACGGTCTTCTGGTTCACTGATGACTGCCAGATCTGGCGGGGCCGTTTCCAAGAGTCGTTTGGCGAGTTGAATCCTTCCTGAGGCTGCGTGATCCAGAATGCATCAGTACAAAGAGAAACTAGATGGAAGAACACTTTAACACGCCTAAAAAGTACCGCAGAATCACGTTCGCTTGTTCCAAAGCTACAGGATACGTGTTATTAAAGAACGTTGTCCATTCTATGGATCGGAGAAGGAACAGTTCCGCCTCTGATTCCGCGGGTTGTGGCACAATTAATGATGGAAGTGGGCCTTTGAGCTGCGGAAGTATCTGCGAACAAATTTGAACCAGGGCAAACAGCGACAAAACATCTCGCCCTCACATCCAAAGCTTTCTCAACTGTTCTCTCGGCAGTAGCAACTGCAACGCGTTCCATATCTAGACCATGGTCTTTCGCTCGTGCTAATGCAAGACGACGTTCAACAACATCTGCACTGAGCGCCAATGATACAAGGAACATGGCATAACGCTCCACAGCATTGTCGCCAAGAGCACTAGCATACATCGCGATCAAGTCTCGTTGACCAGCATCCTGAAAATGATGAGATAAAGATAAACACTCTGGAGAAACTCTGGGCAAAGATTTGCAGTCAATAGATTCATACGAAGACACACACCTCCAGAACCTGAAGGTATGACTCCAAGATGACTTGCATTGCAATTTTTGGGACAGCGATGTCTATCATTTGCAGATAAAGGCACAGATGGGCAAAGAACCGGCACATGGGTGCATACCTGAAAATAAGGTCAACCATTTTGTACGAACTTCATATCAGATTAAATAAACTTACTCTACAGTGCCTGGCTTGAACGACCCATCAGTCAGCCCAAGGGCGAAAGCCTCTAGCAGTTGCGACGTCCGATTAAGAATAATATAGAGTTGAGAAAAATGGAAGGCGTGATCAGCAGGAGGGCTGGACACAAGCAGATCAGCGATCAGATTAGTGGTCGAAAAGGAGTAACTACCCTTCCATTACAACAATTCCCTTCAGACTTTCCAACGTCTCCGTCACCTCATTTGCCCAGTCCTGTTCTTCACGTTCTTCATCGATAACGGACATTTCCTTCACGCCTTTCTCTACACCCTCAGCACCACCCTCCCAAAAACATCCTTCAAGCTTCGTCAGCTCTATCACCTCTTTTTCTTCGCACATAATGCTAATCTGCGCCCACAGGTGGTCTTCCCATGTTCGACATGCAGCCTTGAGGACAGACGAAGTATGAGGACAAGGTACGAGTGCAGCGTAGAAGATGCGCTCAATTTCAGATAGGCTTGGCTGAGGGTTCATGAGAGCGAGCAAATGCATATTGTCAAGGTGGACGTACGTTGAGAGCAGCTCGTACACAAGATGCTTTCCAGAGCTTGCGGTTGCGGTTTCCCTGCCATGCCGATGAATTTTCTTCTCCTTCTCCTTGTGCTTCTTTGCTGCGGGGTTCGGTAGCTGGGACAGGGTCATATGAGGCATTTCTTTATATTACTTGACATACCAAGTGCTCTCCACGTGAGCAATGTAGAGCCTCGTATACTGGCTGCACGCCACGGCTGATATGCTTTCCGACACAGTTCGACAGCTTCATCCAGTTGACCAGCACGTATGTGGCCGTACAAAGCTTGGACCAAAATTTTGTCGGAACTCTAGATAATATATCAGACTCATGGAGTACGTGGCAAACAAGAAAGACAACGAACTGCATCTTCCGAGGCCAGAACCCTTCCCTGTCCTCTGTTCGCGGCATCAGGATCCATCTCTCGTACCAGGCCATCCTTATTATTGCCTGTTCTTAGTGACTGCATCACGCTGTGTTTCGTAAATTTCCAGTATCCAGTAGTGGCTTCAACTGGGAGTGGAAGAGGTGCTATGTCTTGTAACCATTCACGTACGCATAAGAGTTCGATAAAGAGAGGGGAAGATGCTGTAAAAGCCCGTGCGAGGGTAGCAGTTGGAGTGTATGGATTTTGAACAAGGAGGTCTCGTGCGGTAGCTCTCGACCGATGTGCAGTTTTACGAGCGCTATAAAGATCTGTCAGCTTGTGTTAAATGAGAAGTAGAGTACGACGCACGGCATGACAGCTTGCAGGAGTGCCCAAGTATTTTCTTCCAGCCTCAATAGCTCGGTTTCATCATTCATAACTCCCATTTCTTCGTATTCTACCAGTCTACAAAAAATCAGAGAATTATTCCAGATAAAAGCAGAAACAAGCATACTGATCACTACATAACCGTCTTAAACAAGGCGCGAAACCACTGTCTGGGTCGAGCAACGACTTGAGGCTCATGGATTGACATATAGAAAGGACATCTGCACAAGACCTGAGGAGAACTTCAGACATGATTTTCGCAATTCCTTGGAGAGTTCAGGACTATCAGCTTCGAGGATGAAAACAATACAGGTTCTGTTGCTCTATTGTGACCATTGTCTGTCACGCTCTGTTAAAAGCTTAGTCGACCTATGGACAGCCAGCTGTATTTCATATTTCTTTCATCAAAGAGTATATCGCAAGCGCTGATGACTTCGCATTAGCCAGAGCTTTGTTTAATAGCTCAGCCTTAATATGAACATAATGCTGAATTACAGTTGACTGGATCAAATACTCTATACTGGGTTGAATAGTGCAAACTGCTTATTCATTGATTACAACTGCATTGTCTGCTTATTCATACTCAGGTGTCCAAAGTGGACTGGATTGTTTCTCATTTTCTTTTTTTCTTTTTTCTTTTTATTTTTTTAAAATCAACAACTCATTACACGAGACGCGGTGGTAGGCCGTGGTAATTACACAACGTAATTACTTAAATAAAGAAGAAAGAGAAAAGGAAAAGAGAAAACTATAGGTAATGTACTACACTAAGTAGAATGCTCCTGTATTGAACTCTAGAAAAGTGAGAACATCTTTGAGGGATTCCCTTTTAGGGTTCCAAGACTTCTTGTACCATACACACTCATGTAGAATGTGCGTCCTCGTCTTAATAGGAGAATTTCCACACAGGCATGCAGAAGATTCTTTAGGGAAAAACCTAAGCCTATATTCACCAATAGGAGCATGATTTGTAATCAATCTGGTAACATTGAATTGGAGAGGCCAAAATGTTTCAGCCGAAGCCAAGCACTACCTTTAGGATTTGGTTGATTATTGTCATCATTTAAATCAAGGAAATTTCTTCCCTTGTATTCAGCTTGGAAGTATATCTGCCATTTGTAAATGATAGAGTTGCATTTTTCTTTTCTGCTGAACTCCTATGATGATTTGCTTGGTAAGACAGTATTTATCTTGAGATGTTTCAACTCTTTGTCAACCAATAGGCAAGGAGGCCACTTGTCACTGCTAGGACAGTCCCAGAATGAAATCAAGTTATTAGAGTTCTTGTTAAAGAAACCTCTAAGGTCATGTCAAAAATATGTTTAGTGGCTGGGATAGCATCCATGATAATGATAATATGTGCAACATCTTGCATTTGAGTTGCACAATTGATACTGTATCTAATAGCAAAGAGTTCAGCTTCAGTGGACATGACATTCATTTTGACACTGGCATCAGAAATGATAAGTACCATGTCTTGATTAATAAGTGAATCCTTGTGGATGCTATTGAGTTTATTACAATGAGCAATTTTTGTATTGGTATCTTTTCAGTTAACTGAATGAAAAGAAAAATAATCAGGGAAAGTGTCTACCAAATAAAAGCCAAGAGAAATTTCTCTATTTAAACTGTCAAAAGAAGGAAAATGTAATATGGCTGGACTGCCAGCACTGAACTAACTATGCCAAAAGGCAATTGAACTGAAAGCTTATACTTTAAAAAATTATTTGTGTCTACTATAGGACTCTTAATTTTCAATTGTTGTTTGGAAGTAAGATGAGCTATGGAGGCTTAGCTTTCTTAGAATAATGTTCATCTAAGAGAAAGTTGATCATATATTACTTAGAGAAAGATACTACATGCAGATGATATTGACTGATAATTTTGTCAAGGTGAAAATGGATAGGAATAAGACCAGCTATTGCCTTAACTTCCTGTATCAGTGAGGTGCAAAATATTTCTGTGATCCATAAAGCTGCTCTTTTCTATATTTTATTTAATTCTTTGAGAGGCTGGTAAAGAGTCACCTCTTTGAAATACCAAAGCTGGAATCTATATAGAGCAATAGAAAGAACATGCATTCTATAGAGTAACTTTTTGTGTATTGGAGATAATCCTCTTGTTAAATTTCCCAACATCTTTATGCTTTTGATCATAGATAGAGCTTTGTTGGTGTAGTAATGAATGTATTGAAAAAAATAGAGTTTTTTGTTGAAGAAGAACCCTAGATATCACTATATATCTTTTGGTTGAAGTATAGAATTTTCTAAAGGTCTAAGATCCAGAAGAGATGGATTGATGTTTTTGGTCAATCTTGAGAAGTGAAAGACTTCCAATTTGTTATGCTTAATGACCAGACCAAACTGGTTCAATAAAGATAAGATAATGCTATAACTACAAAAAAAGTTTGTATTAGATTTTTCATAACTCTTTTCCTAAGAAACAAAAAGTCTATTGTCAACAAACAAAAGAATCAAAACTGGAATAGAAGTTCAGAGATTTTTAGATCTTTTTTCAAATATATGAAAAATGGAAGCAATATAGAAAGTAGAAAGAATAGGAGAAAGTGTAGATCCCTAACTTATACCTATATTAACTTTAAAGAATGGAAATACAAAATAGTTTCAAATATATTGAGTATTAAATGGCTAGGGAAAAAATTGGAAATTTGGAAGTCAAAACCTACTTTGCTCAGATTCTTTGGAAGAAGTTGATAATTTAATGAAGGAAAAAATTGTGTGATATCAAATGCAAGAGTACTTATGTGAAGTTCCTTTATTTATCCTGTTTATATGAGATGGGTTAGATATATACTGGCATCTGTCATTGATTATAGCTTTTTTAATGTGATATTATACAAGTCATAAAGAGTGATAGAAGTGTGACACCTGTCACATATATCAGAGTTACAAATCACACAATCATATAACAAATAGAAGATTCTAGAATAGATGATGTCATATAATATGGCAATAACATATTGGCCTTATAGAAAGCATATGAATATTAGAGTAGGTTAGTTATAGTATGTGTACAGACCACAGTCTGTAGTATATAAGATAAACTATTTTATACTAGAAACTCTATCAAGTTCTTTTGTATTACTTAATACAAGAGTATGCTTTCATCTTATTTCTGAACAAGTACAACTTATTTTTAGAAAAACATAAGAGAATAGAATAAGGTTTTATAAATGTAATTACTATTCTAAATACTCTATAGTTTATTACAATTTAGCATGGCAAATACTAAGCTAACTATCAGAATGATAGTATGTAGATAGTTAGGAACATGAACAAAATTGTCTAGAATATTACAAACATACTTGATATTAATAGAAGGCAACTGACAATAATCTTGCAAGTTATTTGAAGAAATATTATATAAGTGTAAGATTTGGTAGTAGTAGCTAAGAAGGTTTATAAGTCTAATGATATTTTCTAGTAACAGGTGAGAGTAGAGAAGTTTATAGAAAAAACTGCAGGATTTAGACTTTATTATCAATTTAATGAAGAATTGAGTCTCCTTATATCCACTACCTCAAGACTACTATAACTTAAAGCAAGAGAAATAAGTCTGAACTTGATTTGCTCAAAGTCTAATGCTTATATCAACTATAGTATATAGGTTTCACTATCTTTTCTGGAGTAAAAACATTCAATGTACTTTTCCAAGAATTAGCTTTTAATTTAAAACTCTTTTATTTAATAAGATACTAAAATTATTGGTAGTACTAGTAGCTGTCTAAGACATATTCAATCTTCTATTCTTTCTTACCATCTATGATAATGAAGTCTAACAATAAAGGTGCTTGTTAATTAAGTATTAGGTCTTTTTTTTTTAAATATTAATAATTTATTGCTAGAGCACAATAGCAGTCCATGCCTACAAAAGATTATTTACAGTATATCAAACTCTAACCTTACTTATGCAGTTTTCCAATATAAAGGATTACTTGGAATTGAAAGTTAAACCTATAGTTTCAAGTAGGTTTGAGATAGATATAATGTAATCTTGAAGATTACCACTTATTATATCTAACTCTGGTTCTTTGATATAATCTCTTCTTTCTAGACAATATTTATTTTTCATTAGGTAATATTACTGAGTAGATATTACATAGTTACCTAAATAATTGCATTTTTTCCCTATGATGCTTTTACTCTTGTATTAAGTATTACAGATAAGAACTTATTTTATTACTATATACTTTACTCTTATATCAAGCATTACAGCCTTGAGTACTTATTGCTTGGTGTCTGAGTCAAGTGAAGTCTACTCAGACTTACACTTTTTTGAGTTTCTCAACTACTGTTCAATATAGAGTAATCTTAGAAATTACCACAGATTTTCTGCTCACTTGCCACTTATAGCCAAGTATGAGCTGTGGCAGCTACTCTATTTACAATTCCTACTACTTCTTCACTCACTGTACCCAAACAGGCCCAGCTGCTAACTAATACTTTTCTTGAAAACACTATTCCAAATATTACCATTTCAGATACTGCTATTACATATACTGCCTCTTCTGACACTACTATCATCCATATTGCCTCTTCTGATAACATTGCTACCCATACCATCCCCTTAGACATTACCATATTATTAGAAATGATTATACTTGTCACTTAAGCTTTCAAAATAGCACTGCTATTCACAAGAACTATCTTTGTCATCCAGAGCATGTTGTCAAAAATACCTATACTCAAATTAGGAGACCTAACTGTTGAGGTCAATAGATACAAACATGTGAGTTTTTTTTCATATATAAAGAGACTACTGTAGAAGACTAAGTAAAATTGATAACCACCATCTTTATTAATTTGAAGGTTTAGCAGTGGTACTGGGTCAACAAAGAAGACTACAACAGTCTTTCTTTCCATGAATTTGTAAGTAAATCCTGTGATATATTCATACCAGCAGGATAGAAATCCAAACAACATTATTAACTTTTCTGTCTTTGCCAAAACAATCTTTCCTTCTGTGAGTAGTAGACTCAAGTTTAAGACATTAACACTTCACTTTATAATATAGTCTATTTCCTTACAGCTCTGGCAATATATATCCAACTGGAGGTACTTATAGATAAAGAGCTTTAGCTAAGCCTAGAAAACAAGTCTATTATAGAACATTCTAGTTTTGTCAATATGGTAACAACTCTACAAGGAAGGACTCTTATAAAGAACAGGAACCTTCATCACTGGCTCCAACAGATCAAGATCTGTGATAAACATCTGGTTGCAACAAAAGAAGTTACCAAAAGAATTACTAAAGCCACCATTGTAATAAACCAACTCAAATATTGAACAGAACAGAAGACTATCACTTCTTTTGTCAACTGGATGATACCAGTCTTTAACCAACTACATAGTGAAGTTCTCCCTAATGTTATGAACTTAGATCCTTTGAGTTGGATAAAAGCACAACTCTTATATTAGAGTAATACAAGAGAACTCAATAAAGAGCTCTTTACAAAATAGTCTACCTTATATACTCCTACAGATGGTCCATGATAACTACTGTACACCCTACCCTAAATGACCATGTGTAAAGCATAAGGTCAACATGTGGTTTCTATGTTGTATGATGTCATTTTGTTCTAGAACCTTCTACTTCCTTCTCTTAAGTCCCATAATCAATGTTGTGACCACACCATCAGATGTGACTGATGTGACTGATCACTTCTAACCCTAACCCTAGAGTTCTAAAAATAGAAAAGATGAAAAATAAATTGAAAAGGAAATAAAAATGAGAAAGGAAGTAAAAATAAACAAAGTCCACTTTCTGCAATCTTGATACCTAAGTTTACTGAAAGTGAATGTTATCTTCTGAAACTACATCAGAGATGCTATAAATGCTGCTAGTTTTATGTTGAGCATACAAGCACTACATGTCTTGTTGGGTTCCTTTTAGCAGTGAAATATCAAACACTTACTAAATTTATAGTCTTAGCTACTGTAACCTATTGATCAGCATCTTTTGTCCTAACAACCAGAAGAGAGACCACTATAATAGAACCTCTCCAAATATTTACCTAGGGCTTTATATAGAAGGCCAGCAACAACATTGAAAATAGATTCTCTGAGTATATTGAGCTTTATATACCCTATTTTCCTTGGATTTGCCCTAAATTACATATATTACCCTTTCTATTATTTTTTCTCTATGCATTAAACTCTTTATTGACACTGGTGCCTAACTAGATCTGATTAGAAAAGACATTATGAAGAGATTATAGCTGAAAGTAGTTAGGATGAGAATCTCACAATCTGTAGTTGGATATTTTGGGGGAGAGGCCTTAGAGAGATTACAATGATAGACTTTATTTACCTTATCAAGTATAGGAGGAGGTAACAATAAATGCATTGTTAGACAATAATATGACAAGTTTGGTTATAAGTTCAGAATTTGCTAAGAAATAAAGATTTAAGTTGAAAAAAATAAAAAAGCTAATATATGTGAAAAATATGGATAGAATATTGAATAAGGAGGAACCAATAGAAAATACTATGGAAGTAAATATTGATTACTAGGGACATAAGGAGAGGATAGAGATAGATGTAATTAGTAGTTAGAAGTAGAGTGTAATTTTGGGAATACTATAGCTAGCTCACTACAATTCTGAGATTAATTGGAGAACAAGAGAAGTGAAGATGATAAAGTGTCTGGAAGAATATAGAAAGTAGTAGAGTCCAAAGCAGAAAAAGCTAGAGTAATAGAAACAGAAGAAAAAAGAAAAAAAAGAAGAAGAAGGAGGAAAATAGTAAAAGAAGAAAGAACAAAAGAAAAAAACCAAGAAAGAAGAGAACAATGAAAATGAAAAGGGTAGTAGAAGAATAAGAGATTTTAGATAAGAAGAAGGAGTTAACTAAATCCAAAGAAGAGGCCAAGAAATTAGTTTCTCACAAGTTCTACAAGTAAATCTATGTCTTTGGAAAGAAAGCAAGTGAGAGAATGCCAGTAAAGGAAGTATGAGATTATACAATAAAGTAAAGGAAATATTTGTGCCAAGGAAGAGAAAGATATATCTGTTGTTAAGAAAGAAAGGAGGAGAGATATGTGAGTTTATTAAAGAACAATTGAGAAAGAAGTATATTAGATTCTCAAAGTCTCCTCAAATGGTACTAGCATTTTTTGTAAGAAAGAAAAATGATAAGAAGTGTATGATATAGGACTATAGGTATTTAAACAAGTGAACTATTAAGAACAATTATCATTTATCTTTAATTTTAGATATTGTAGAAAATATTAGTACTCAAATATTTACTAAGCTATCATAAAATAAACTACTCATTGGTTGTGATACTTGAACTTAATAGTAGTTCAGTATAGGAAGATGATGATTGACAGATAATGAAAAGTATCAACAGAAATAATTGATGTTGTTAAGTCTGAGGTCTAGCCCTCAGACACAGAGGTATATATACAAAAGAGTGATGGTTCATGTGCAAGCTGTTGCCATCACATGATCAAAACTCATACCTGATGAGAGCTGTTATCTGTTATAGCAGCTGTCAGGCTAATTTTAAAAGGTAACTAATTATGTCACTACATTTATATGCTTGTATCTCTATGAATACTTATTGCTATGTAATATACCATATATCATTGGAAATGGTTTGATGAGCACTTTCCAATGCAAGTTTGATCATGCAAATCTGTCTAGCTGTTCATAAGATATTAGCAAACAAAGATTTTATAGTTACTAATGATATGATATCTCAGTTGTTTGTTGTATTTTTTGTATATTCCACATATGTGCAGATAGCCTTCATTTGGGGCTTTCTAGCATAACTTAGTTTGTAAAAATTAGTCTACTGGTTGTAGAGATACAAGCTGAATGAAGTTTGTGACATAAGCTATATTTATGATAGAATTATAATAATATATAGATAAAGGAGAGAGATGAGTGGAAGACAGTATTTATAACTCTAGAAGGAACATTTGAACTTATAGTTATGTTCTTTGGACTTATAAATTCACCAGCAATATTCCAAACAATGATAAATAAGATCCTTTAGGACTTAATCAATACTGAGGAAGTATTGAGTTTTATTGACAATATAATTATGAAAATGGAAGAAGAAAAAGAACATGATGAAGTAGTAGAAGAAGTGGTACAAAGATTAGCAGAAAATAACTTATATATAAAACTGGAGAAGTATAAGTAAAAGGTAAGAGAAGTAGAATTCTTCAGAGTAGTAATTGAACCTAAAGAGAATAAGATAAAAGATGAAAAGTTTGAAAAAGTGTTAGACTAGCCAATTTCAAAAGAGATCAAGGATATATAAAAGTTTTTAGAATTAGCCAATTATTATTGATAGTTTATTGAAGACTTTACATCTATAACCAGAGCTTTATACAACCTAGTAAAGAAAGATCAGAAGTGGGACTGAACAGAGAGACAAGAGAAGGTGTTTAAGAAGTTGAAAGAGAGGTTTGTAAAAGAACCAGTGTTAACAGTACTGAATTTAGACAAAAAAATAAGAATAGAAGTAGATACATCAGACTATGTAACAAAAAGAATATTATCTATGGAATGCAAAAATGGACAATAGAAACTAGTAATATATCTCTTAAAATCTCTTAATAAAATAGGAAGAAACTACAAAATTTACAATAAAGAGATATTGGCAGTGATTAGAGAATTAAAAATTTAGAAGTATTTATTAGAAAGCACAAAATTCAAGTTCAAGATCTGGACTAACCACAAGAATTTAGAATTTTATGAAAGTATAGAAGTTAAATAAAAGACAAGTTTGGTAGGCATTATATTTGTCAAGATTTGATTTTATCTTGAAACATATATCAGAAACAAAGATAAAGAAAACAGATGGACTGAGCAGAAGACCAGACTGAAAAATAAGAGTAGAAAAAGACAATAAAAATCAAAAATTGATAAAAGAAAAATAAATTCATAGTTTAGTTGAAGTAGTAGCAGAAAAAACATGAAGTAGGTATATGTCATATGCAAGTCTGCCCATCCGGAAATTACATCTCCATGGTGATATCATCTCCTAATTATACAAGCTTGTCTTCTATAGTGGCTACCTTTCTTGCAATATGCCTTATGGCAGTGCTGCAACCATCTGGGTATTCCATCTTTCACAGCAGAGATACTCTTATTTGACTTGGTCTTCTATGATGGAGTTACTTCTGTCAGTGTCTCAATACTGAAACCTTCACTTAGAGTAATAGGGGTTATTCCACTAAAACTCTGAGCATCTCCTATAGTAGGAGCTTATATATAAGATTAGTAGTTATACTGTAATTTGCTAGTCTGTTAATTGATGAAGATAACTTCTTATTGAACTCAATCTGTGGTATTCAATGGCAACACACCAAATCAGTACTCACTCCTCTCTCAGACTTCTCCCTATCATCTAAAGTTGCAAC
>Ga0157368_1000201_pt1 | contig 28899 bp, 28 predicted proteins | sample AttbisABBM3_FD_113146 | JGI IMG/M metagenome (GOLD analysis project Ga0157368, IMG submission 113146) | Fungus gardens microbial communities from leaf cutter ant in Botucatu, State of São Paulo, Brazil - Atta bisphaerica ABBM3 | ecosystem: Host-associated > Fungi > Mycelium > Unclassified ... | reverse complement strand
TTTGAAGACTTTATTACCTATAAGGGTGAGCAAGGCGCGAAAGAAGCGGGCAAGATGCGTTCAGAAGGCAAAGAGTACATCGTTAAAGATGGCGATGTGATGAATTTCTTGTTTAACGTCTAAATAAGATTTGTTGTCTCATGAGGTGTCATAACATCTCATGAAGGCCAAAAAACCTTTAAAATCCAAGCGATTGCTTGGATTTTTTTTATTTCATATTGTCTCATGTGATCTCATGGAAGCGCAGTCTAAAATGAGTACATAGATGAGTACAATCCGTTTCCATTATCATTTCAGGTGAGTACAATAACGGTATAAGAAATAGTCAAGGACCCGCTATGCTCACTGATACGCAATGCCGCACTGCCAGGCCGAAAGAAAAACTCTATCGACTCAATGACTTTAATGGTCTCTACCTCGAAGTGAAACCCAATGGCAAAAAGGCATGGCGCTATCGATTTAAACTCAACGGAAAATCAAACATGTTTGCGTTGGGTGATTATCCAGCGATAAAGCTCGCCGAAGCTCGCGAGAAATGCGAGCAAGCGCGTAAGCAAGTCGCGGATGGAGTTAGCCCGACACAGGCTCGCCAGTTAGATAAGATCCGCAAGGTCAACGACGCATCCAACACCTTTGAGCTGATTGCCAAAGAGTGGTTGCAGCTGAAAGACTGGGCCGAAATCACCAAAACTCGCCGCCTTGATATGCTTGAGCGTGTAGTTTTCCCCGCCATCGGTAAGCTCCCTGTCAGAGAGATCACCCCACACCACATTCTTAAAATTCTTCAGGAAACCGCTAAACGCGGCGCTCCGACTGTTGCTGCTGAAGCCCGACGTACCATTTCATTGGTTTTCGAGTTGGCAGTTGCAAAGCTTAGAGCTGACAGCGATCCTGTCTAGCCTGTACGCAAGGCGCTTCCGGCGAATAAGACACAGCACAAACAGGCATTGAACCCACAGCAAATCGGGAAGCTATTAAGCTGTTTTGATAACAGTCGCGGCTCATATCAGGTTAACTATTGCATGTGGCTAATGTGGTGGACGCTGGCGCGGCCAGCCGAAGTCACCGAAGCTGAATGGGCAGAATTCGATCTCGATAATGCGCTATGGACCATTCCGGCGACGCGCATGAAAGCTCGTAAGGAACATGTTATTCCCCTCCCCTCCCAAGCCGTCAACATGCTCAGAACGCTACAGGGATTAAACGGGCATCGACACCATCTCTTTCCGGGCCGTGATAACCCGCGTGGTCCAATGACATCACACTCGCTGCGTCAACTACTTAAGAGCCTCGGCTGGAGTGGAACTTACAGCCCACATGCAACCCGAACCACAGGCAGCACACGGTTAAACGAGATGGGCTATCGGCCTGATGCTATCGAAGCTCAGCTCGCGCACGCTGATACCAACAACGTTCGCCGCACGTACAACCATGCGACGTATCTTGATGAGCGTAAAGTGATGATGCAGGAATGGGCTGATAAGCTTGATGGCTGGGTAAGCAGCACTGACATCAGTGTTGATGTTTCATAAACGCTGATGCATTGGTGTGTTAATGCTGATTATTAAAGATTATTTTCCACCAGAGAATAAAAACTACATTTCAACCTACACTTTTGTAACTATCTGATTTTGAAAATATTGTTTGCTGTACTCATCCAGCGTTATACTCCCTCTATTTTCCCATCCTTCGAATAACACAGGGCATCTCCATGAGCCGATACCATGTATCCAGCAGTGAAGGCCAGTATGAGAAAGACTCTGGCGAGCAGATTTTGGCTAATAAGCTGGGGATCGCGACTTCTGATGAGATGGATGAGGCTGAACTTGTCCTGTTAGAACAACTCTACCAGTCTGTTTTTGAAGAGCAGTTCCCGGAAGGACAGCTCAGCGTAGCCATGCTAAAAAGCTGGCATCGCCGCTGGTTAGGTAACATCTACGAGTGGGCTGGACAAGAAAGAGCAGTTAATATCAGCAAAGGCGGCTTTATGTTTGCCCCCTCAGCGCAGTTGCCAAAACTGCTGAACGAATTTGATAACAAGTATCTGGCTCAATACACACCGTGTAGCGGCATGGACGAAGAACAACTCATCACCGCTATCGCCATCACCCATGTCGAGCTGATACTTATCCATCCATTCAGAGAGGGAAACGGGCGCCTGTCGCGACTGCTAGCCGACGTGATGGCCGTTCAGGGAGGATACAAACCGCTGGATTATCAAAGCTGGGAGGAAAACAAAACCCAGTATATCTCGGCTATTCATGCAGGTGTATCAATGGACTATGAGCCGATGAAACACTGGGTCAGTGAAGCATTAAGAAAGATCTAAGCGAGGCGAAGATGCGCGAATTTCTTGCGTGCAGCTTCAAGTGAAGCTTCAACGCTAGCTGACGGCTGGCCGGTTTCGACGGCCGTTGATGTCGCCACAGAACGCATAATGTCCGAGCGAGAAGGTTTAGCATAAGTTGCATGCTCTTTTTTTCTGTTATTGCTCATTAAGCCTCCTCTACATCCAACGATGTTACGCATGAAGCTATGCGAAAGAGTATTATACCAAAACTTTTAAACGACGCCACCTCTACAACCTCAGACGAACAATACCCTTATCAAACCTGCTTGATAAGCGGGAAATCGACAAAAAATTCGCAATCAATAAATTGACATAAAGCATCTCAAAGATGCGGAAAGGTTTGCTACTAAAGAAAGAAATAAATTCCTTTTAATTCATGATGTTGTTAGCTAAAGTGTTTTTATTAGCTTGAGGGTAGAATTCCTTAGGGCGGTAGCGTTCCTATAACAGAATTAACGTGATCTGATTCACAAGTTTACAAAATGACAGAAGGACACATCTATTCAAAATAACAGCGTATATTTTCAAGATAGTAAACATAATCATCACAACCCTTTTAATAAGTCATTAATAATTTCAAACTGTCATACTCTCAATCTTTTGAAAACAAATAATATCTTTATAACCACTTCAACACGACTATAGATATGAGCTAGCGAAACTAATCATCTGGAGCATAAATGGAAACTTATCTCACCGGAAACTTCCTCAATCAATATGAGGATATTAATACTCTAAATGAATATGATAGAGAAAATGGCAAACCATGCTTATTAGAGGCTGCGCAAAATGCCAAGCGAGTGCTAATAAAATTTTGGCCTAAAGATGAATCAAAAAACAACGATATAATTGAAGATTTGTGGCGATATGAAATAAGACAACTCCATAGGCTGAAAGGTTTGCCCGGTCTAGGAGACTATATATCTTCTATAGTTGACTCAGGAAAAGATGAAAGGGGATTTTACTTAGTATTGGATGCAGACTTCAGAGTTCCTCTGTCATATATATTTAAAGAAAAAAAGACACTAAGCTTAAATAAAGAATGGATCAGGAATAGTAGAAAAATTGAGAATAGAATCAAACTTTGGCATAATTTTATAAGAATTATTAAAGCCATCGAACTATTGCATTCCCAAGGTCTGCTTCATAGGCATCTGGATAAAGATTCTATACTAACTGATCCTAGATCACTTGACTTTGACTTCCAATTAACCGGCTTCGAATGGTCACTACGCGTCCACGCTGTTTCAGATAAACATAACGAATATATATCTAGAGATTTGAAGATTAATAAGCAGTATTCTTTTTTATCTGATTGGGCTGATTTAGGTTTTCTAATAGCCGAATTACTTAACATAAGCTCAGATAGATTAATAAATCTTCAAGTCACCATTAATGATTTAGTAGATGAAACCGATCTAATTCTTGATGAATTAATTTTAATTCGCGGATTGGTTGGTGTTATGAAATTAGAAACCAACTTATCGAGGGAGGCCATAAATGGCTCTATAATAATAGAAAAAGCAAACACTATATTGAAGTCATTAGAATCTCTAATTTCAAAAGAAAATTCAACTAGGCATATTGAATTTCTTTTTTCGGCAAAAGCAAACTCTGAAGTAACACCAGACAAAATAACATCTGTTTTTAATGCCATACAATATACCATAAATAGAGATCATGGAATCACAATTTCAGATAAAGATATTGATGAATGCTTAGACTTTATAACAAGGGATCTATCAGGGAAAATATACCTATCTATAAATAAAAATAGAAGTAATAAAGAAGAAATACTTCTTTACGGAGAAAAACTCACTTATGTACTAGAGAAAAAACGCAACGGTAAAACAGAGGACTCTGATTGGAACATTGCATTCTGCCATGCTGCTTATGTTGAGCCTCCAAGACAAATAAAATTCAAAGCTAAAAGAATAGCTTTAGAAAGAGACGTATTAAAATGTATTCAGTTTAAATCTAACAATCGTTCTCAAGGTATATATAACTCTTGGTATGATCTAATCCTTGAACTTGAACGAGATGATAATGATATTCTTCCCAATAGAGTTATTGTCGAAGGGTTTGCTATATATCACCTAACAGAAATAGCTTTCGCAAAATCAGAAATTTACCCTGTAACATTAATTAGTTATGATAAGGACAAAACAGAGTCAAAGTTTTTTACAGTAAGAATACAATGCAGACAAGATGATGACCATATATCGACATCATTAGGTATTAAACCACCTGCGATTCGATTACATGACAACTTAGAGAATGATAGAATTAATTCAATAAGCTGGATTCTTACAGAAAACAACAACTTCTATGATGGTGATAATGAAGTAACATTGGATTTTATAAAGACAGAAAGAAACTATGAAGGGGTTTACGAATATATATTCACAACAAATACACTAAACCCAGGTTTCAAAAAATGCTTCCTTATACCTTCATCAATACAGGGAACTATTAAGCAATTAAGTAGAAGAGCATCATCTATAGATGAATTAAGTAACCACGCAGAGCTAAGGAGTATGTTAGATGATCCTTACAATAACACTATTATATCTGAAATAAATAACAACCTTCATAGTTCTTTTTATTCACTGGATGAATCTAAAAAAGATGCATTTGAAAAAATAAATAAGACTTTGCCTATATTCTTAGTCCAAGGACCTCCTGGTGTTGGGAAATCATATCTGATAACGACTCTTGTAAATCAAATATTCTCTAATGAAAGTGAGAGTCGAATAGTTCTAACGGCACAAAGTCATTCTACTGTCCAGCATTTATACCAAGAAGTGACTTCATCCTTAGATATAACGAACTGCAAACCATTAATTGTTAGTTGTATAAAAAAAGATTCGGATGATGATAGCGATGACATATCAATAAACCAATTAGACTCCCTTGCGCTAGAATATATTAAAAAATTTATTGATAGTGATATTTTTGATGAATGTACATCAACTATAAGTAAAAATTCAATTATATCAGCCAGTCGTAAATCATCCAAATCAGACAGATATTCTCTCATAAAACAGATATTGAAATCTGCAAATATGGTTTTTGCTACAACTAACTCCAGACAAGTAGAAGAACTAATTAGTGAGAAATCACAATTTGACTGGTCAATAATGGAAGAAACAGGAAAAGTCACAGGCGTAGAACTTCTTAGCCCGATGTTACTTTCATATAGAAGACTGATGATAGGTGATCATAAGCAGTTACCCCCTTATGCAACAGAAAAAATGAGAGAGATCCTCACTGACATTAATAAATTGAAGAACGCAATAATTATTGCAACTGATATAAATAATCAACAAATAAAAGGTGATTGGATAAAAGAGCGTTTTACTGAAAATTTTATCTCAACAATTGATAACAAAACACTTGAAAACTTGAGTTCTAGTGCAGTCAGGCTTCATCTCTTATTTGAAAGTCTTGTGCTTGAAGAAAAAGTGAAATCACAAAAATATATAGATCGTTACGGTGATGATAGAAAGCATAGAAAAATTGCGAGCATGCTTAATTTCCAACATCGTATGCACCCAGATATCGCAAACTTGATCTCTAGCGTATTTTACGATAAAAAGCTTAAAACAGAACCTTCAAAAGAAAAATTCTATAGAGATGCAAATACTATTACCCCTTTTACATTTAAACCTAACTCACCATTACTTAACTCCCCGGCAATTATATGGATTGATACCCCCGATGTTCAACAAACTAAAAACAATTATGCTGCAGAATCTCTTCCTGTTTGGACAAATAACTTAGAAAAAAATACTCTTTTATCCGTTCTTGAACATTTGAGGGCGAATTCAAAAGCAGAAAAAACACCAAAACTAGCAATCATGTCACCTTATGCAAAGCAGGTAGATTTAATTAAGAGAAGTCTGGATAAAAAATTACATAAAGAACCAAATTCGTTACAAATAGAGTATTTTCAAAAACCAGATGATCATTCTTCATTTTGTAGCACTGTTGATGGTTTTCAAGGGGCTGAGGCTGACATAGTTATTGTATCTATGGTTAGAAATAATCATCATTCTTATGTTAGAGCATCTCTAGGATTTCTCCTTGATAGTAGGCGCATGAATGTCCTACTAAGTAGAGCAAAATATAAGATGATAATTATTGGTTCATTCGAATTCCTTAAATATTGGTCTGATTTAATCGACAAAAAAGAAATTAAAAAAGGTGATTTGAGCAATCAATTTTTAGTCGATCTTGTCAATAAACTCATCGAATATGAGCGTGGAGGATTATTAAAGAAGATTGACTCTAGAGAATTCAAACACGTAAAACAAGATAAGAATAAGAAAAGGACTTAATATCATGTCACTAACTACATACGTAATAGTACCTTTTGGATACGGCATGCATCGTTTTAGTTTAGCGAAAGCCAAACCTTGGGGGCCAATTGAAAAAATATTGTTAGGGTATATTGCTAAAACACCTTGTACCTCAACTTTTTTAGCTAAGACATCAAATCTCCCCAAGCAACTCGTCGTGGAAATGCTAATCCCTCTGATGAAAGCTGGATGGATCGAAATAAAACCAATCAATGATGAATATTTTTTTGTAACAACGAACAGGGGGGCAGAAGTAGCCTTATATGAAGAACTACCTACTGATAGCATCCCTTATTCAAGAGTTAGAAGTTTTATGGTGGACCCTTTGACTCGTGAGTGTTACCGATACGAGAAAAGAAAAAAGAAACAAAGTTTTCTACTATACTCTAAACATAATATTTTAGATGCTACAAAGTCATTCCGTGGTTTATGCTCTGAATTAAATATCATCTCTAGCTACACTACTACCTTATCTAGAATTTATGAAAAAATCACAAATTATGATGAAGAGGTTATTGATATAGAAGATGACATAATAGATACAAATTATTCTAAAAATATACATTTTGCTCTTGCCGCCATAGACGACATGGGGAATATTACAGGAGTGCCCGAAATATCAGATGAATTAAAGTGTGAGATACTTAAAAGAGATAAGAAGATTCGTGAGCGCGCAGAGATATTAGATATAAGTAAATCTGATATCTATGTTGGAGAAAATATTAATGAAACTGTTAAAACGTTACCAAAACGTTTAATTAATAAAGAGCAAGTTAGACTGATTGCAGGTCCCGAAGAACATCGGATGCATCTTTTCAATTCAATAATCAATGCAAAAAGTAGATTAATTATACATTCTACATTTATCAATGAGGAATGTATTGCTGATGTGTTTGATAATTTAATAGATGCGGCACAACGATCAGTCCAAATTGATATTCTATGGGGCCAAACAGAACCAGAGGAACAAAATAAACTTGAATCTTATAAAAATGTCATAGCCAAATTTGACGAATTAAATAACAAAATAGTACAAAAAGGATTATCTACACAAATAAAATTCCATAGAGCCCCCACTCTATCTCATGCAAAATTCATAATCCATGATGAAATACAGGGTATTTACAGCGCTACATTAGGTTCGTGCAATTGGCTATCGAGCAGATTTAATAGATTTGAAGTATCTGCCTGTATAACCGACGATTTAATCGTAGCAGATTTAACTGATATATGCTCCCATCTATCAATGGGTGGAACTGGATTAGCAAATAACCTGAGCAGAGAACTAGCTGTTTTCTCTGCAAGCTTATATAAAAATGTTAGTATACGCAAAGAATCAGATGGTAATACTAGCGTTCAAATAATTTCTGCACCTGAGCATCACCCTATAGTAAAACAAGCTTGCAATGTAGTTAAAAACAATATATTTATTTGTAGTCATAGAGTTAGCTATGCGGGTGATAGACCTATAATATTACCGCTGAAAACCGTGAAAGCGCACGATAAGAATATATCTATTGATATTGCTTATGGAAGATCAAGTGGGGATCTAAAATCAGCCGAGCTTAAGGAATTAAAACAAAATCTTCAGTCTTTAGGTTTCAATATTACAACCGCCGATAATCCTCAAGTACATGCTAAGTTTTTCTCTTGGGACAATAACAATATTGTAGTCACAAGTCTTAACTGGTTGTCATCTTCTTCTAAGGGCGATATTTATAATGAACTAGGTTTCCTTATTACACTTCCTGGCATTGGAAATGAAGTGAAGGAAAAATTCCATGAAATGTATCCAGAATAATATTTATTGTTAGAACTCATTATATGCCACCCTATAATGATGGCATATCCCCCCCTAATAACTACATAACAGAGCCCCCTTTACCAATAACCTTCTGTAAAGTTATATCTCTTAATGATGAAAATGTCATATATATTATTAGTTACACAAGTATATTCATCTCAGCACACATTAAAATATAAGGAGAGGTTTTGATGGCAAGAAAGAAAATTTGGGCATACGCCATCTATAACAAAGAGGAATACATTAAAAATAAAGAAACAAATAAAGAGCGATTATTCTTTATTTGGGAGGTTATTAAGATGCGAAAAGAAAACCCTAAAGAGCTTTCTTCGCTAACCTTTATGAGCACACAATCTAACAAGGATAAACGAGCAGAATTAACACCAGTTAAAAAAACAAAAACCGCCTTTTTCAGATATAAATCTGATTCAACAACATTTACCGAAAGCCATGATTCTGATTCAGAATACATATCTCATGAAACTGCAATTCTAGTTTTATCGGAAATGAAAAAAATAAATTTTCAAGATAAAGATAAAAATTATGAGATTGAATTCGACAATATAAAAAAAGACGACTTACAAATCAAATTCGAAGATGGATCAATTTATTATCCTGATCTAGTAGGTTTTTTTAGCAAACCAATAGAATTAGCCAGGAAATGGGGGGGGAAAGTAGCCATTGAAGTTAAAGTAACTCACAAATGCAGTTATGAAAAAATAAAAGATTTTCAAGACCATAACATACCCATAATTGAAGTTTCATTATCGGATAAGATGAGGCTCAATTCAGAATTAAACAATACTGATATCGATGAAGATGAAATGGAACGATATTATAACTTTTTAAAGAGCAAATTTAATAACATTGTTTATATGAAAATATTATCTAACCCTATAATGTTAAATGAGCATAAACTTATAATTAACAAAAAAAATGAAACGATTATTAAGGCTATAAAAGAGATTGAATCATTTAAAGGCCAGCTGGCAAAAGAAACTGAAAAAAAAGAATCATTTGAATCAACAATAAAAGAAATGAAACAGGAAATATTTAAGCTAAAAGAATCAATCGATAATACAAAACATCTTAATAATTCTTTGCTAACGCAATTAGATAATGAAAAAAACAGAGCTAAGTCATTCAATGAAAAAATTAATGAATTAAAACTCAAGGATTATGAAAGCATGAACTTTCTAGAGCGTTTTAAACGACTTTTCAGGTAAATTTTTTAATAAAGAATTAAGAAAAAAACAAGATGCAACAGAAGATATATATGTATAAAACTCTCCAACTAAAAATTATTTACGAATATATAATACCTTAGGAGTTAAATTTTATCTAGTGCTTCCACTCAATCAAAAGATATGGATGGGACCATTCAGTAACCTCCTCATATGATACAAACCCATCGTGCTCCAGTGCGCAAACGCCCTTATGGCTGGCAACATAATCGTATACAGACTGACTTTCCAGCCCCTTTAGCATGCGCGACAGCAGCTTCCGGCGCATCACATCTGACTTCCTGCGTTTACGCGCTGCCACATCTTTATAGATAATGTTGTATGAAGATGGCGGGTCAAGATTAGATTAACGTTTAATGTTTAATGTTTAATGTTTTGTCTTCAATTCAAGATAAGGGTGATTCCAGCATATCTCACAGTTACTCACCATCCCATCATGCTCAATCGAGCCGCATACCCTTGGATTAGCCAGCACTGCTTCATACACCGCCTTACTCTCAATACCTTGGATCATATGCGAAAGAACACACCGACGAACACTCGCGGTGATCTTGTCAGGTTTAACCATCAAAGACTGACGGACAGCATTGCGTATGGCCCAACCGCGACCGGGGCAATTAACATGCTCATCAAGATAACGCGCCACCAACGCGTTAAGTGCCCTTCTCACGGGCCGAACAAACTCAATCCACCATCAGCCACACACACCGCTTCATTGTAGCCATACAAATCACAAAGCTTACGAAACGCAGCACTGTCCTTATGCTTACGAAACTCTCCGAGTGAATAAATCAGAGTATAGGTAAGCAACTTAGCAGCCTTTTGATCAACGTTGAGCCGACACATAACCTTCTTCTTAGTGATCTTTGCCAACCGCTTACATTTGATGCCGTATCTCTCCAGTTCATGTTTCAGAATAGTCAGTTGGCTGCTTTTGATATCGTAGTTATGGCCTTCAACTACCGACCATTTGATAGCTGCCTTTAGCGCCTGAAAGCCACCATTCTTCTCAAATGAACGCGTTCCCCGCTCTGCCAGTTTGTATTCAGGAAAATATTCAACCACCAAAGAAACGCTTGAAACCATCCTGCAACCACGCTCAGCCAGATGCTGGAGGAAGTGAGACTTCAGAGCAGCCTCCCTTTCGTCTTCAGGAACGTAGGCCAGTAGCTTATCAAGGTTGATACGCAACGCCCCCATGTTGAGATACACCTGACGCATATATTGCTGGGTTTCACGGGATACGTGACGCGCAGCATGGCGGGGCTTATTGAAGTGCGATAACGCTTTGTGGATCAATTGCTCTTCTGTCATGATCTTTTGGTTATGAACACGCTTACCCACAGACAGATAAATGTAACGGTCATCACGCTGCTTATAGTCATCAGGCGAGACTTCAAACCAGCGTTTTAGGTATGCCTTGGACAAAGCAAAAGTACGACTTTTCCCATTCCCCCATGAATGAATTTTAATATCTATAATCCCTGCATCTTTCAGCAACTCTAACGCCCGGTCACAACACAGGTATTTATTCTGTTTAAAGACAAACGGTAATTCCTTTTTACCCAGCTCATTATATATTGGCGAGTATTGCGTCCATGGATTATCCTCTGGGGTGTCTTTATCATAAAGGAAGTTATTACAAATCAGATGCTGCAAAAACCGTTGAATATCCAGATAGTATGACGGAGGCTGGCGACCATTTTTCCCAATGAAAGGTATGTTATGTACATCCTCAATGAACTTATTATAAGTATCAAGTGTAACCAGAATGCCACGTTTAATAATATAACCCACAGAATATTTCACAGAATACCTCGTAATTGAAAGTTGCATAACACAAAAACACAGTTGTTTTTTACAACGCTGAAATTTACAACATCAATTATGAGTACCTTAATGAAGGCCAATTTTTTCATATCACTCACACTCACATATTACCACGCTCCCACCGCTATATATCTCTGCTGCTCATTATCACTATTAATATGGCAGTGACATATACATACTATATAGTAGTAATATAGAGTTATACCTGATAACTATCTTGAGGAGTGCATTGACCGGTATAATTAACAAAAATACAGAATCGTAAATACAAACAGGGATCCTGTGCTATGGGTTGAATCGTTAATCCCTGCGGTTAATACCAGAGTACTAAGGTCAATGTTCGGAATAAAAAGCCATCGCCGGTTTACCCCTACTATTGTACGAGGTGCAGATCTGACACAAAACTACACCGGTAGTTAACCGGTCTAACACGCCAAAACCCTGCAACGGTGGGCGGTTTAAAGCGGTGCTTTTTCACAAATAATATATCTCTCCTCCGCTTCTGGCTGACCAATCAGTGAAGTAACTGACCTGTGACTCTGCCGGACTGGTCGCCATACAACAGACTGATGACGAAGCGGAATACAGCCCCTTGCTTATGGCCGAATTACTGATGAAGAACCGCAACCCTGCTCAGCGCTGAATGCAGAATTGCACAGTCAGAGACTAGGCTCGCCTACAAAGCCGCAATCACTAAATCACTTTTTTTCAAAGCGCCAAATGTTTTCATCATGGTTAGCCTGCCAGTGCTGAATAGTGTTGATCGCCCATTTTTAGCAACTAGGCGTGTTAACGCATCTACATACCCTCCCGATATCCTCTTTGAACGATTTCAGCTAAGAGCTAATCAACAAATCTATGTTGCGTGACAACTCTGTTATGGCAAGATAGTAAATAAAAATTTCCTAAGGGAAGGAACAAAGTGGCAGCTAAAGAGCGTTACTGTTATCAAATCTTAAAGATCCACTCGGTAATTGTTGATTTTGATGGAAAACCGCATCTTTCCAAAGTCCCTGGGGTTGTTCAGGGAGAAACATTCAATCAGTGAAGGAGGAGAGTTCTAGGCCCAGAAGTGGATAACGTAGTTGTCTATTGCCCACAAGAGCCTAGCCCTCAAACTCGGATGCATAATCTGAGAGTAGCAAATTCTGCTAGACATGTTGAACGCATGTTCAGAGAATTTGGAAAAACTAAAGATAACAAAAAGCAGAAAGCCGTTGATGATGCTATTGCCGACACAACGGCCAAATTTTCCAATGTCCCTTGGGAAACGCTAGAAGATTTGCTGGCTGAAAAACAGCATAGTCTGGAACCTTCCATTCAAGATTTTTTTCAGAGAATTATCGAATCCAGCAGGAAAAGCGAAGAAGATATTAGCATCGAAAAACTATTAAATGAACTTATCGACAGCTATAACAGTGCGGCCAGAATGTTCAGAGAAAAAGTTAATAAGAGCTGCGATTGCAAGCTTGAAGTTTAGCTAGCATAAACAACTCCCGGATATGTTGATGCAGCCTACGTATTGCCTTGTGTTAGTAATGCAGCACACCCGCCCACTAGAGATGATCTTATCCCACTACCCAATTAGCAGATGGCGGTCATAAGACCGCTATCACGCCAGTTCAATCCCGATGTTTACGCTTCGGGTGCGCCTGTTCGCGCCTTGTTAATCGCCGGGGATTACGCTTTTTACTCGGCTTCGACTCGATGAACTGGCTCACAGCCATCTCTTTCTTCGTTGCATTCACTGGCTTTAACTCTGCGATTATTGTCCCCAGCGCAGCAACACAAGAATGCCAGTAAGCCCAAACTTCACTCTTGTTGAATAGCTCCGTTTCATGCGTTACCAGCGCCCTTTTTAACCTTCGTGACATACGGCTGTTTACATCACCCATGGCGTGCTTGGCCCAGGCTTTGGCGCTGTTACTCTTTGGCCGCGATGACTCAATGAAGTCATTAACAAGAACGGATTTAAGCTTTCCTTCATAAACCACAATGTGCCCGAACGGGTTTTTAAGCTCAGTGAGTTCCGCCAGGGTGACAGACCATGAACCAGAACGACGACCAGGCATAATACGAGCTTCTATGCGTAGAAATTTTTCAAACTCCTCCTGATTGATCTCAATGAACTGTTCCTGCCTAGCCTTGCCATCTTTTAATACAACCTCACTACATTGGTTAAAACCCAGCGAGTTCAGCACACCTGCATATACCTTCTCATAAAGGTTAAACCGTAGCTCGCTCTTCCCGCCTAAGTTCAGCCCAGGCAGCCCCTTAAAATTCACGTGGTCCTTGAAGACAGATATTCCCTTTAGATCCCAGACATAGTCATTGAGCTTGCAACCATACACATCCAGAGCGACATCAATACGAGTTACCCAGGATCTCGCTAACAGACGGTAGAAAATGGCACCGAGCCGATCGCTCAGCCATCCCAGCATGTGATCCATCGCTTTTGCATCCATGTGTTGCGGCCGGAACTCGAAGCGTATCCCACCTGTCTTGACGTGACGAGGTCCCCAGTTGATGTGCAGAAGCATGGGTGAGTCATTCCCCTTCCGGTACACTGACAGTCAATATTTATAGGGATGAGGCTTACCCGCTTTATTCTGCGTCGATTTACGTTCAATACGATACTGTTTCCAGCGCCTCCCAAGCACATACTCAAGCTTCTGCAAGAACTCCTCTTTCTCTTCTTCACTATGGAAGCGAGAAACTGATGTAATACCATCAGCTCGCATTGTCATTCGGTGTCCATAGCTACTACAGCAGATTTCATTTGATATGTTGAGCTCAATATTCTTCCTGTTAAGCCAGTTACTATTCTTAGTCATTGTTGTTCCTCTCAGGTATTAACCCAGTGGGGAACAGAGAGCAATAGCTTCCCGTACAGTTATTATTAGTAACTGCTCTTCACTGTAGGCTTTATTAACCCAGCGTCAGCCTTGACTGATATGTTCTCTGTTCATGCTTTTAAGTGCGCTAATAACGTGCTGTTAGACGTTCATGCACTTACTGAACACGCTGGCGGTCAGCCAGCCACTGGTTAACTTCATGCTCGTAGAAACCTACCGAACGAATACCTATACGGACCTGCCGCGGGAATTCATTACGCTGGAGCATTCTGTAGAGCGAAGCCCTGCTCATGGCACAACGCTCAAGAACTTCCGGGACTTTGATGATACGAATTGTGGTCATAACGCACCTGTTTAAGTTACGCATCGGCTGATGCGAACAGGCTTTTACAACCATCATTTCCACCCATATTTGTGTCAAAAATGCCAAAAGCAACAGTTGCTTTTTCATGTGATGGTTGACTCCAACATTGGGGGCTTAATGAAAAAGCAGAAAACAAGTGATGCCGTGATCCGGGTTATAGCCAGCCGGGAAAAACTCGAAGAGGAGATTGGAAGTGCTTTCTCAATCAATATGAATGCACAGGTTAAGGCGAGGTTGCGGGAGTTATGCGTGTTCTATGGTCATGAGGGCATGCTTACAAGGAAATCAAGGACAGGTCGGCGTTTTAGCGAGGTACTGGCCACACTGATTGATGCTCATTACATTGTTTATGTATTCAATCCCCGAACTGCTCCAGCTAAGGAGCTGATTCGAGTTTTCAAACATGTTCATCGTTTGAAAATGAGAGGCAAGGATAACGAAACCATCAGGGAGACCATGATCAACAGAGGGTTTGACAGGCCTGGCGCTATTGCTGATGTCCTGACAGACAAAAAAATGGACCCTAAAGCATGGACAGAGAAGGACGTAGAAAAGATGCTAAACCCGGAGAAAGTACTAAAGCTTTTGATGAAAATCGAAAATAAACAAAATGGGTGAAATTGCTCGTAGCGACATACTCTCACCATACAAGTAAATGATACCGTCACCAGCATTTGAGCCGTCTGCTGGCACTGACTTTCATCCCCTCACCACGACAGTCATAGCGCGTCGTAGTGGATATGTCGCTGTGGCCTGCCAGCTGGCGGACGGTGTTGATATCCACGCTCTGCTCCAGCAACCGGGTGATGAAAGTACGGCGCATGTCATGTGGGGTAAAACGTGCTATGCCTGACGTTTGCTGTAATTCAGCCAGGATACCCGTTAACCCGGTTGTTGTCAGAGGCTGGCTGGCGACCTTACCATTGCGCTGGATAAGGCTGAACAGTGCGCTTTCAGCCTCCTCTGCGCCAACTTTCAGCCACGCGCGGATAGCCTTATCCACTGCATCCGCCACGTGAATCTCACGGTATTTACGCCCCTTCCCCTGCCTCACAGTCAGGATGCCGTTGTCATAGTCCCGGCGCTCAAGTTTGACTAGTTCCCCGGCCCGCAGGCCCGTTCCGCTAAGTGTCAGCACAATAGCGACATCACGGTAGCGTCGTACCGGTTGCGGATGTTGTTTTGCTGCCTGAATCAGTGCTCTGATTTCCTGCTTGTCCAGCGCCCTTCCCTTACGCTGGATATCACCGCTCACACGCTTCACTGACCGGATACGTTCCAGCGTTTCGGCATCCATGCAGTTGAGGTTAAAGGCCGTCTGCGCCACGCCCCGGAGTGCTGACAGCGCCATGTTGACCGACGACACGGCGTAACCATCATCCAGCAGTGCCGCACGTACTTTGGCAACAGCTGCGTAGTTAAGTTGTTCCCATGGATAACCTGCTGCATCCGTACCGCGCTTAAGTATGCCAGCGCTGCGGTTTAACAGGCTGATGATACCTCTCCGCCCCGAGGGGGCCAGACCGCCAATATACGCATCAAACACGGTTGTTTGCACCACCGGCACGACCTGACGTAACGCTGTCCTGCTCATGCGCCTAACCCGCAATAACGTACATTAAACCAAGTAACTGTTCGCATCAGACCAGTCCTCGTTCCGCCATCGAGACCGTTTCAGTGCCAGCAACGATAAAGTGATCAAGCAACCGCACGTCCAGCATTTCCAGCAACTCCTGTAGTTTTTTAGTCAACTTGATATCGCAACGGCTGGGTTCAGGCTCGCCGCTGGGGTGGTTGTGGACAAGGATGGCTGCGGCGGCGTTGTGTTTCAGTACGCGTTTGATAACTTCGCGGGGGTGAACGCTGACCGAGTTTAACGTCCTCCTGAAGAGGATTTCGCGGTGCAGCAGCTGATTCTGATTATCGAGCAGGATGATGCCAAACTCTTCATGTTCAAGCGGTGCCAGCTCAACCATTACGCACCGTCGAACATCATCAGGGGAACAGAGTTGAACGCCACGCTGGTAGTACCGGCTGATGATGTCACGCGTCTGGTCAAGGATACGGTTTTCACGCTGGGTAAACATGGTCATGTCAGAATTTCCGTTAAATGAAGTAAATGGCTTCATGGAACAGCTGGCGGCGGGTTACTCCAGTACGCAGGGAAAAGGCATTACGGGGCATGGTGGTTCTCCCGTTGCTTTCGAAGAAGCAGAGCATTTCTTCATCTATTTTGATCAGAAGGGACAAGTGAAACTGGTCGCTGAGAATAATCAGGTGTGAGTAGTCTGTTAACGCCAGAAACCGCCTCACCTCACTGAAAATCCGCCCCTCCACAAGACCATGACTTCTGTCAAAAGGTTTGCTGATTTAGACAGGAAACTGGCGGTGATAATTGCCTTTCTGCAACGTCTTAGGCATCAGCTAATCTAAACAGTTTTCTTCAATCCCTTCGCTCAGCCATTCATGCAAAGGCCAGCGCTGCTGATAAGTCTGAATAAGACGGTTCATGAGTAGTTGGACTGTCCCTGCCACGGTAGACAATCCTGCCCTATATTCTGAGCATAGGAGGATAGTATGGGCACACCACGATTTACATCTGAATTTAAGGAAGAAGCTGTCGTCAGATAACGGAACGCGGTTATTCCATCGCTGAAGTTTCTAAACGTCTGGGCGTTTCTGCACACATTCTTATAAATGGTTAGGGCCGATTAAATTCGATAACAGCAAACAATATGCACATGACGTTTTGGAGGCGAAAAGTGAGATCCTTAAGTTCAGGGCGTAACTGAAGAATATTAAAGAAGAAAGGGATATTCTGGAAAGGGTCGCGCGGTACTTTGCAAGGGATCCGACTCAAGTACTGCTTTATCAATGAACACAGAACTGTATTGGGATTCATGACGATGTGTCGGGTATTGTGTGTCGCCCGGGGGGATTCTATGCGTGGCTGCATAACCCGGTTTCTGAGCGAGAAAATGATAACCAGCACTTGCTGGCACTCATCAGTGACTCCTTTTCAATGAGCTGAGGCATATATGGTTACTGCCGGGTTCATGGTGATCTGAGCGAAATCGGGAAGTCCTACGGTAAAAACCGGGTAAGACGCATTATGCAGCTGAACCGGATCAAAGCGGTACTTGGCTAAAAAGCCCCATGCCGTATTGCTTGCAGATCTTCAGCCATTGCTTGAGTTGCGTACAACGACAGTTTACCGTCGTCCGGGCAAATCAGGTCTGGGTAACCGATATTAACTATATCCGTACCTAGCAGGGCTGGCTGTCTCTGGCGGTGGTCATCGATCTTTTCGCCCATAATGTGGTAGGCCGGTAGATGAAACCGTCGCTTTCACGCGAATTCACGCTTAATGTGTTAATAATGGCTGTGTGGCTGAGAAAACGGAAAGCGAAAACATTGTACATTCGGATTTGGGAAGTCAGTACGGCAGCGATGACTGGCAATGCTTCTGCCTGGAAAATGCGATGGCCAGGTCGTTATTCAGTTACTGAAAAAAGAACGTATCAGAAAACGCATATACAAAACCCAGGGTTTGGCCCGAGCTGATATCTTCTCTTAGTTGAAGTGTTCTGCAACCGCGAACGACGCCACAGCGACCTCGGCGGTGTCAGTCCCGAAGCTTTCGAATAGGCCATGTTGTGAGTACAGAATTTGTCTATGGTTGCAGGAGTCAGCCAAAACTGCTCTTTTATGCGCCTATGCAATGACAACAAACTCCTGCGTTTTGCGCAGTTATAACAGCTGATTTCATTAATGGGATTCATAAATGGGATTTCTTTCTTATAAAGCAATTTCAGGCAAAAACCTCGTCTCTTATCTGGGATGATGATGCTGACAAATACGAATCATTTCTTTCCAGAAGAGACAATGATGCTTCCTCTTAACTATTTATGCTGGTTGCATGAACGTGTTGCGTTAGTTCCTCTTGCTGATTTAGCCGACTTACATGATTTAGGGCCAGGCCAGATAAAAGTTTTACAACGATTTTATTCAATTATCTCTGTCGCCAAACATCCATGCTCACATACAGAGATGTTCAGCGAAGTAATACAAAGGGTTATTGAAGAAAATAATCACCTGATACATAAGGAAGGATTACTGATTTATGCAAAAACTCAGACACATAATACTTTCTATGATGATAACTGGCTATCAGAATTGGCCCGACGGCACAGTATAGGTCACTGGGATTCAGCTACGCTTAGTCTTAATCACTGTGCAACGGCGTTATCCGCCATTCACTTTCTAAAAGGAAAAGCAAAGAAGGAAAACAAGCCCATTATTTTGCTGACCGGCGAAAAAGCTTTCCATAAGGATATTAATAAACTGGACAATAGCCTTCTGTCTGAAATTCCGGTTGCAATGCTTCTGAACTCTGATCAAAAAGCAGAATGGTCCATTTCAGATAGTTGTGTCATACATTTATCTGATTTTCACAATAATCATCGGGATAAGCCGCAGCAGCAGCGGAGAGAGCTTTTCTCTACTCTGGATAATCACTTTATTGAATTTTATATGACTCTGTTAAAGAAATTTAAACTGAAACTGGATGATATTGATGTAATTGTACCCGGTAATTTAGATCTACCCCAGCTCAGAAGAGTGTTCTCAGCACTCAACTATCAGGGGGAGATATTTCTAGACACGCTGTCACACTATGGTCATGCCTATTGTTCAGATATCCCATTTAATCTTTGCATGTTACTGAAAAAATTTCGCGGAAAAAGAGTACTGTGCGTCACGATGGGAATGGGAATTACTTTATCAGGCATTTTAATTGAAAGGGATAAAAGCAATGAAAACTCTGTTACTGGCTATTAATGATGCGTTAAACGATGTACTGCCATCGAAAATTACCGTTACTGAAAACACTGACTTTAATGATGACTTGGACCTGGACTCTGTATTATTTGTTCAATTTTTACTGCTTCTTGAAGATAAAGTCCCGGGTTTGATCTTCGAACCCGACCAGATCAATCAGGATGCCTTTACAACCGTGGGTAAACTGATGATGTGGATAAGCGAACATCAGGATATGGAGAGCGCAGATGCCTGATGCATTATTTAATGACATCTATGCGTTATTTAAAAATCAGCTTCCTGCTCAGGCCATTCAGGCATTCCGCCTGAGGCTGGCAGAGGAAGGTGCGCTGAACACTCAGTTTCAGCTTGCCGTCATCTCCTCTTCTGAGCAAATAGAGGAGAATGACCCGGTTTTGCAGGAGCTGGGCCTGTATCTCGCGTCAGCCGTGGCTCAACCGAACAACCGCGTTGACCACTATCAGACCTTAAGCGCTGTCGCCGCGCGGCTGGGTTTACTTGCCCGGATGCTGGCTGTCAGCTGGCAGCATTTATCCAGCAGAAAAAGCTTTGGGGTAAAAACCACGAAGCATCAGCTTGTTAAGGCCGAGTTTGCTGATGTCAGCAATCACATTGACGCCATGCTTATGCAATGGCAACTGCGAATTGCTCAGGAAGATTTTGCCGGGGTAGAGGAAGACCACTGGCAGATTAGCGTATTGTCCAATCGGGCAGAAAAGCTGATGGGCGGGCATGGTTATCTGCTTGGTAATACCCACTCGCTTTCTTATCTCTCAATGATGATCTACAGCCTCTACGGCAAATCCTGCTGCAATGAACATCTGCCTCAGGTCGAAAACATGGAGCAACAGGTATGAATATGGCACCTGACATTGCGCTACCCCGTCCGGCGTCTGCCGGCAGAGATCTCAACGACCTTATAAGACTTGCATGGCCTATGGTAGTGGTGGCCTTTGCCGTCTCTCTTGCACAGAATCTGCAGACAGCAATACTGGGTCATGGGAATGAATCAGCCTCACTTTATGTTTTGTCCCTCACCCAACCATTTAGTTTTTTGTTTTTGTCGATCCTGGAGTGTCTCGCCATCACCAATCAGGTGTTCAGCGCACGTTCAGTGAACCAGTGGTCCAGACAAAAGCTGTTGCCAGCGACATCGCTTCTGGCTACAGCTGGCATCGTTATAACGGGTTGCGTCGGGGGCCTGATCTCATTGAGTGCGCCGCTCCTGATGAAGTTCCTGCCAGTGGCTGACACCCAATTCTACTCACTCAAACTGCCCCTGTTCTTCCTTTCAATGCTGCCCTTTGTGATGCTTGAAATGTGTAATAGTGCTCTCAGAGGACAAAGCAAAAGTGCGGCGAGCATGGTGCTGGTGTTAGCGAATATCTGCCTTAACGCGTCTCTCTGCTATTTTTGCTACCATGTGAAAAATCTTGGTTTCTGGTCAGTGATTATCGCTAACGCGCTTTCATCGAGCGTGCTGATTCCTGTGGCTCTGGCTCTGGTCTGGCAGGCGGGTAAAGGTGAGACAGACCGGAAACCTGGCGCATTTATTCCACGCCTGACCGGATTGATGCTGAATGTGGGTCTGCCGGTATTCGCGTCACTGGTGATACTCTTTTTCGGTTCGGTCCTGATTATTCCGTTACTGGGCCAGTTGGGCGAGCAGTATGTTTCTGCATTCCTTATCGTCAGCCGGATCAGGATGCTCATTGTGATCCCTGCGGTGGCCTGTGGTTCGGCACTGGCCATCATGCTGAATCAAAGAATGTCGACACATTCAGCAGTTGCGCTTAAACGACTGCTTCTCCGTGGCATGGGCTTTATCGGTGCGCTCTATTTACTTCTCACGGTCGGGGTTTATCTGCTGGAGTCTCAGCTCGTCAGTATGCTTTCCGTTGATACGCGTATACAGCACATCAGTACAGCAATGATGATGATGTTACTGCCCGCTTTTTTCATCACGCCTTTTGTTGCCTCACTGCAGGCTTTACTGGAGCAACTGAACCAGGCAAAACGTGTTCTTATCCTGACGGTGGCGATTGAACTGGCCACCGTGGCCGTTATTTTAACGGGCTGGAAAGCATTTGATCAGCTTAATGCTGTCTTATACCTGATTCTTGCTTTCAATGTTATTTATTTCATTGCTTTTGGCAGGGAGTTTTTCCGTCTTTCAGATAAAATAGGTGATAAAAATGTTTTATAGTTTTTTATATCCTATTCTTTTACTTCTTTGCCTTTGCCACCAGAACTATCTCCGCCTGTTGGTTATTATGCGGCTGCGCCCGTCGCTGCTGTTAAAGGCAAAGATAAGACCCGCCACACATTATTCCAGAGCGTGTCATCTCATCAGCCTCATTGATATGTACTCGCTGCATGTCATGTCATCCTACTTATCGGCACTTTACGCATTGCATCTGTTTGAGAAAACACGGGCGCTTCCCTATAAGCAGGGGGAGTTAAAACTGTTAAGCAGTTGCACACAGAACACGTTGCAATGGCGTAACCGGGCGGTGAAAATTTTTATTTATCCTCAGGCATCCTCGACTGTTGAGAAAGTTCTTTTACTGCATGGCTGGGACGGCCGCAGTATTATGTTCCGTCATTTAGCTAAGCATCTTCAGCAACAGGGCTATGCTGTCATCGCACCTGATTTGCCTGCACACGGTGTATCTAAGGGCAGTAAAGTCTCATTCTATGACTTGGCCAGTTTTGTCCTTCACCTGGAGGCTTATTACGGCAAATTTTCTATTGTCATCGGCCATTCAACTGGCGGACTGATCAGCTGTATGGCTGCGCTACAGGGGTTGTCATTTAAAGGTCTTGTCCTGATGAGCAGCCCTGGCAGCTATGGCGACATGGTCGACAAATATGTTTCGGCCAACCGTCTGCCTGCCCGCATTGCCAGCTCAATGAAAAGGATCTATCAGCTACGCTATGGTCTTCATCCTGACCAGATTTGCCCAGCACTCTATCAGGATATCGAAAAACCCGTTTTAATTTTGCATGACATGCAGGACCTGAGTATTAGCCTTGACAGTGCTAAAGCGTTACATAAGGCCTTTAGCCGCAGTAAACTCATTACCACACAGAATAAAGGTCACAATGGTGCATTAAGGGACGCGGCAACACTGGAGAATATATCAAATTTTATTTCAGGTGCGATAAGCGAAGAATTTTTTGCATTTGATAAGCATGTTTTCAGAAAAAAAACCTACAGCGGCAGATCACGAAATAGCCGTACACACTGAATTAACCGACCCACCTCAACATTATTAATAAAATCCACAAACAAAACTGCAATCCCAGATAAATTACTTACGTTAAATTTGTTAAATTTAAAAAAAACAAACAGGACGCTAAAACATGAGCAAATTACATTCCGCCATTGAAATTTTTATATTACGCTCACTGCAAAATATGGGCGTCGGGCCTCAAACATTAAATGATATTGTCAGGGGAGCCGATATGTATGGCCCGGCTGGCGTTCTTGATTCTGTTCACCTGGTCGGGTTAATTTCTGATATTGGGGATGCTGTTGATCGCGCCGATATGTGTTCAGACACACTATTCGACATTCTGGATGGCGATCTCTTTTTGCAGTTTAAAAACATAGAAAGCACCCGATTATTTTTGAGTGAGAGGTTTGGCAATGTCAACTTTTCCGCCTGACAGTAAGTTTATTAATCGTTCTCATATTGAAAATCTGACATATCAACAACTTGCCGAGTCAGTTTCAACCCCATTTTATGCTTACAGTGCCTCACAGATCAGGAAAGACTTTTGCGATCTTAAAATCGCGCTTCCCCAGGGGCTCATTTTTTATTACTCGCTAAAGGCCAATCCTAATAAAGCACTGGTCGCATTACTCCATCAGGCGGGTGCGGGCTGCGAAGTCTGCTCACTGGCTGAACTGAAAACCGCTCTTTCTCTGGGTATCAGTGCAGAGGAGATCATTTTTGTCGGCCCGGGAAAACATATACCTGAGCTGACAGCCTGCTGTGAAGCAGGGATCAAAGCCGTCGTTGTAGAATCGCTTCAGGAGTTAAATTTGCTGAATGATATTGCGGCAACCCTGAATAAAACGCAAAACATCGCGCTGCGTATAAACCCAGCATTCAGCGGTGAAAAAGCCCGACTGGTCATGAGTGGTAAACCCCGTCAGTTTGGTATTGATGAGGAGCAACTGCCCTTAGTTATTGAGGAACTTCAGAACCAGACCAGCTTGCGACTCACCGGTATTCATGTCTATCTTGGCACCCGCATTCTTGAATGGCAGGCGATCGTCCGTAATACGCAAAATATTCTCAATCTTGCTGAGAAAATTCAGCAAACTTATGGTCTGACGTTCGATTTTGTTGATGTGGGTGGCGGTTTTGGTGTGCGCTACTTCGACCATGAAAAGAAGCTAGATCTCGACGCACTGGGTCACGCTTTACTCCCTGTGATTCAGGCCTATCAGCAGGCCTTTCCGCAGTCCCACATTGTGTTTGAGCTGGGAAGGTATCTTATTGCGCGTGCGGGTATTTTTGTCACCCGGGTTAACTGCCTGAAACAGTCTCGCGATGAATGGTTTGCCATCTGTGACGGAGGCGCAAACTGTCACGGCAGCGCAGCAGGAATTAACGCGATGATACGGCGAAACTTCCCTATGGCGCGTCTTGGCAACGCAGAGTCAGGCGAACAATCACGTTATCAGGTCACTGGGCCGTTATGTACGCCAACAGATATGCTGGGTGAAAATATCCTGCTGGATACCCTGCAGGCTGGCGATCTTATTGGTATTGGACACTCCGGCGCTTATGGGGCCAGTGCATCGCCGGTTAATTTTCTAAGTTTTGGCCATCCTGCAGAGTTGCTGATTGAACATGACAAAGCGGTGCTGATTCGAAAACCGGATGATGTAGACACAATTCTTGCCCCACAGGTTTATCAATCATTAGCGCTGTCCGGTGCTCAGAAATGTCAATGACACTGGCCTTTACGGCATCAGAGCTTTGCTGGCAACGGTATGATTGCCCGGCCACTCTGCGGGTCTCAGATAAAAATCAGAATGAGGGTGAAGGTGAAGCTCTGACGTCATTCGTAAATGCCCTGTATAAGTCTCATGGCGTAAATGAACAGGCTTCAGATGACACAATAAGCAGCTGGCTCACCGCACGCAAAAACACCTTCTTTATGATGGTGAAGCCATTGCTGGCAAGGTTGAATGATAGCCACGGTTTGTCATCAGTGGATTTGGTCGTGCTGGCGCACTGGACGCATGACACGATAATAGGTCATTCGGTGACGAATGTCGTTATCCATGAGATAAATGCTCAGCATGCCTTTGGCATTGCGCTCAGCGATCACGGAATAAGCTGCTCGTGGTTCGCGCTCTCATTGATTAACGATTATCTGGACGCTGATGAGGGTAAAGCGGGTGAACGAACGGCTTTACTGCTGATTGCCGATCAAAGCACCGCTCTGCATAACAGTCAGCATCTGAAAGATATCTCTGCAGTGCCCTGCGCAGGTGCGGTGCTGCTCAGAAGTCGCGAAGCGGATTCAGGATCTGCTTCAGACGGTAGTTTTACCTTCAGGGGTTATCAAAAAGTACAGAAGTCCGACTCCAGGACGCTTTTTGAGATTTGCGCGATGCCCGAAAGATTTTTTACAGCGGCGGAAAGCAGTTTTCCGCTGACAATCCTGACAGAGAGCAGACTGGAGAGGCAAATGACAGCTTCCTCGATGTTTGATAACGTCTGCGTACAAATCTGGGACAAAACACTGATGTCAGTGGCGCCCTGGGCGCAACTGAAACACTGTGCCTCACCGCAAAGGCGTTATCTGTTTATTCAGGAAGAGCCTGACGCATACCGGGTTGCTGCGTTTTTTTCAGGGCAAAGCGCATGTATATAAATCACATTACCCGCCTGATCTCGCCGGCCCTGACACCGCTCAGCGTAATGAGTGAAAAATATCGCTGGGGAAAACGTAACGATAAGATTTTTAGTCGCTTTCACAATTTTGTTTCGGCAAGTTTATTCCCTGAGACGGCTTTGCTGGTATTGATAGAGAATCTTTTCAGCCAGCTCAGGCAGGAGTGCAATCCAGCGTTATTTGAAAAAGTAGACTTCATTGTCTGGGCGCATTCGCTTCACGCTGTTCTGCCTTTTGATATTAACCGTGTGCTTCAGAACCAGTTTAGCCGCATATTTAATAATCCGAATATTGAATGCTTCTCTGTTACTCAGGGATCCTGCGCCAGTGGCATACTCACGCTGAAATATATTCAGAATAAACTTGCCAATCAGAAGTGGCGCTCCGGATTAATGATTACCGGGGAGAAATGCTTTCATCAGACCGTGCAGTTTGTCGATCAGAACGGATATTTTGGTGAGGGATTGAGCGCCACGCTTATAGGCGTAACGCCAGCGGCGTCAGCTTTAAAGATTAAAGCCATCCGCCTTACCCAACTGGGCGCCTTCGGGAAACGAATGCGGGAAACCACGCGAGATCATGAGAATCATTATGATCGTGAATTTCTGCCGACGATGCAAAAAACAATTGAGCTCACTCTATCGGATGCCGGGTGCCGGGGCAGCGAGCTGAGTATTTTATTACCTTACCATATCAGCCCGGTCACCTTTGACCGCCTCGCTGACCGCACAGGTTTCAGCCGCGACATCATTTACAAAAAGAATATGTATACGCTTGGACACTGCTTCTGTAGTGACGCTTTTATCAACCTGCATGACCTGGTGTTGCAAAGCGGCGCAGAACTGAAGGGTAAATCCATTCTCAGTCTGGCATCGGGCGTAGCGGGAACATTCGCTGCGATGATTATTGAATCAGAGGCAGGAGTTAAAGAATGAGTGTTAATCATCTGACACACTGGTTATCAGCTACCAGTACCGCTTATCCAGACAATATTGCCATCATCACCGCCAGCGACGAAATCTCATGGCTGGCGTTAAAACAGCGCTCGCTAAGTGCGGCTCACTATCTGAAAAGTTGTGGCGTCAGACGTGGTGACCGGATCCTCGTCTGGCTTCCTAATGGCATCGATTTCGTTGTCAGTTTTTGGGCAACTCAGTATCTTCAGGCGGTTTTTGTACCCGTTAATCCTGAAACGCCACCAGAACGGGTGACATGGCTACTGAATGATGCAGAGGCGCAGGCCATTATTGCTGATGGGTGCCGCGCCGGGTTGCTCGATGCGCTGCAGAGTGATGATGCATCGTCGCATATCACTACTCTGATTCGAATTTATGATCGCCTGGACCCGCAGCAACATTGCAGCGCGTCATTGCTTACGCTGGAACAACTAGCAGCATTGACGCCTTCTGAAACATTTCCGTGTACCCCAACCCTGGACGTCGATCTGGCGTGTCTGATTTATACATCGGGTTCAACCGGGAATCCTAAAGGCGTGATGCTGACACAGCGTAACATGCTCAGTGCAGCCACATCTGTCAGCACTTACCTTGAACTTGCTCACAGTGATCGAATCTACTGCACCATCCCGATGAGTTTTGATTACGGACTTTATCAGGCGATTATGGCGACCAGGGTGGGTGCCTCACTGGTGATTGAACGCGATTTTACCCGGCCCATTTTTGCGCTTTCACAGATTGCGAAATATCGGGCGACTGTGTTTCCCATTGTGCCGTCACTGCTGGCTCTGATTGCACCACTGGCCAGCCGTTATGATTTCTCATCAATCCGTAAAATCACTAACACGGCTGCTGCCCTGCACCCTACCGATATTGACAAATTATTGCACATTTTTCCTCAGGCAGACATTTATTCCATGTACGGCCTGACTGAATGCCATCGATGCACCTGGCTCCCGCCGGCCATGCTAAAAGAAAATAAGGAAAGCGTGGGCTATGCCATCCCGAATACTGAGCTGTGGGTAGTGGATGATCAGGGGCATGCCCATACCGCCGATGCCACTGGCGAGCTGGTTATCAGAGGGGCAACCGTCATGAGCGGCTACTGGCGGAATGAAGCACAAACGAAGAAGAAACTTCGACCCGGACCAATTCCGGGTGAGCAGGTTCTCTACACCGGAGATATCTGTCATCTGGACAAGAAGGGATTGCTCTATTTTGTCGCCCGACTGGACGATATGCTTAAATCGTGTGGCGAAAAAGTCGCACCTAAAGAAGTCGAAGGCGTGATCAAACGTTTTCCTGGCGTATCGCAGGTGGCGGTTATCGGGGTGCCCCATGCAATTTATGGCGATGAGATCGTAGCCTGTGTTGAAGCAGACAATAATCTGGACCTGACCCAGTTGAAAGCGTTCTGCAAATTACATCTGGAGGCCTATAAATGTCCTCATCGTTATTTTATGGACACGCTGCTCCCCCGTAACCCAAATGGAAAAATCGACAAGAACCGACTGATGACATCGTTATTCAGGCAGTCTCAGCAGGAAACGCTTTAATTCTCAGCCAAGGAAAAAAATATGTATACCAACCTTATTATTGAAGCTATCGGACTGGTTCTTGAAACAACAAATGTGAGTGAGCTTAATCCGTCCACTCATCTTGAGCGCGATTTAGGCTTTGAAAGCGGCCTTTATATCGAACTGATTATGTATCTCGAAGAGAAAATTGATGCTCTGATTCTGGACCCGGCGACGTTAGAGTTTAAAAATTTCGAGACGGTCGGAACGTTGTCCTACTACATTGAACGCCAACTCGCAAATCAGGTGGCATAATGAATGCTTCCTGGTATGAACTTATCACCCTGTTTCTGCGGTTCAGACATAATTCCGGGCTGGCCTGGCAATCTGGCGACAGACAATTTAACTACCATGCGCTTTATAATCGCGCCTGTAATATTGCTCACTTAGTCAAAATGCAACAGCAGGAATGTCAGAGTGAGTTCACGCCGGTTATAATTTATGGTCACAAAGCCTTTGATTTTCTGGCCGCCTGGTGGGCCTGCCTGCTCTGCGGCAGTCCGGTTATCCCCGTTGAAGCCGATAATACGCCCGCGCGGCTGAGCCGTATTGCGCAAACAACAGGTGCTGGGTTGTTAATCAATACGCAGCCTGCTATGTTGCCACTGGATCAGGTGCCGGTCTTGTCTACAGCGAACCTGGTAATAGAGAGGCATCCGGATAATCCTGACAGCATCATTCAATGCACCTTACACGCTCAGACCCGGCCAGACTGGCATGGGCTGGCTTACATAATGTTTTCATCCGGGACCACAGGCGAACCTAAAGGTATCAAAATTACCCTCGACAATCTGGCC
>Ga0157368_1000200_pt1 | contig 29028 bp, 34 predicted proteins | sample AttbisABBM3_FD_113146 | JGI IMG/M metagenome (GOLD analysis project Ga0157368, IMG submission 113146) | Fungus gardens microbial communities from leaf cutter ant in Botucatu, State of São Paulo, Brazil - Atta bisphaerica ABBM3 | ecosystem: Host-associated > Fungi > Mycelium > Unclassified ... | reverse complement strand
TTCAAGACAGGTCGCTTAAAGCCATTATGTCAACATCCTAAGCATGAACGTAGGCTGATATAGCCCCAGCCTTGCAGCATGCTGTGTTCCTCAGTCCCAACCACTGTATCTGACAGGAGGCTATAACACAGCCAGAGCTGCCACATTCCCCGAGCCTTTCTCCAGCAGTCGAAACCGATGCTGACCCGTCAACCAGGAAGTACACCACACTAAGAAGCAAGGCTGATCCCTGGCCAACGCAACTGACTTCAAGCATTTCCCTTAGATACTGCAGGCGTGGGGTAGACGAGGCAAGTAAATGTGAGATAAAAAAAGAAAAGGAGGGTCAGGACACTTCGCACAGCGAGAATGTCGACGAAATAAGAGGGTGTCGACGAAATAAGAGGGGGATTTCTCAGCCTCTCTCACCTTGCGATTGAGTCCTTGAATCCTCTCCCCTTATATCCTCTCCCCATGTATTAGAATACTATTGAGTCACCACTCGATCCAATTTTTCAACCTCCGCTCCTGAGTGGCCCAGCCGTCAATAAGACATATTGTCACAGCAACCTGCCATTCTGACCACCTAAGATAGACTCACATATACCGAAGCTAGGAAAAAGAATTGTCCTCTAGTCCAGGTAATACATTCCTGAGCTGAGGATAAATTGTCAGGATAAATTATCGGATCGTGCATCGATCCATCGAGTTAACCGGAGGTCCATCTAGCCGGCATGGTTTAAGTTCATTGTTCGATGGTTGACTTACCATAAAGACCCACCAAGCCGGGCAGCGATCCATTTGCGATCCATTTGCGATCCATTTGTGTTGAAAGGGAAATGAGTGACCAACACAGAAAAACTATGCAATTTATTCAAAACAAAACAATATATGTGCATTGTGCATCTTCAAAGTAGAGTAGAGACGGTAGTCGAGTACTGGACAGTACTCCAAAAATGTGACACTAACGTGGTAACGGCAAACGAAGTATAAGAGACTTCACTCAGAAAAAGTCGCCGGAGAAAGACAATTTTGTAGGGACAGGAGTGACTAGTAACTTTCTCGAAGTTGCTAGCTCACTTCGGTAGACTGGTTGAACATTCGATGATCGTCGGGGATGAGAAAGGAAAAAAGGATTGGTAGTACAGTTTTAATAATCAAAGGGGGATGCCAGGGTTTCAATCGACATCGCGAAACTCGGCACTAATCGGGCATGAAGTTGCCAGTAGGCGATGACCGAAAATGACAACTAAACATTGGTTGGAACACCGTTCTGGTCAACAAGCTTCTAGGTGTTTGTTTTGTTGTAACATATCACCTCCTGTTGTACGTACAAGTGATTTCAGAAAAAGAGCCGGAACAAACCAACTAGAGAAGGATATCCTCAACGATATCTCATGCATGAGATTCTAGAGCCTGAAGAAGGGCCTGCGCTCTGGCCTTTCCCTCGTCAGTTCCCGGAGGCACTGTAGAAGTTGCATCTATCAGAGGGCCACCGAGAGCGACGCTAATCTGTTGAGGCGCCTGTCTCTCATTCAAAGGGGGTTGAGCATCAATGACCTCCCGACATGTTTTGGTGAGGTTCTGTCAAACTAAGTAGCGCGCGGGACGAAGGACCTAGAAACGCTTACATCTCGAGCTTTCCCCTGGACTGCAGAAAGATATCTGATTATGAGGCCATCATACCTCTCAGGTATCTAAGCCATTTGTAAGGCCATAGGCCATGTCGATGGGGAAGATCGAGGGAGACAGACCGCAGCTTTCCAGAAATTTCGGATCAACCAATTCTGCTTTGCTTTGCTGAATTTCCAGAGATATGGCTCGTGGAATCGTTTGAATGCGTATGAAAGTGCTGGTCGGCGGTTCAGACAAAGAGGGTCTGGGAGTAATTACATGCAGGGAGATACCTTTCTTTGCTTGGTCTGGTAATCCCCCTTCGTCAACATCCTCTTCCGGGTCCGGAAACCCAGTCTCGTTCTTTTGTTTCTCGCCAGTAGTGTCTTCCAGTGGTGGCTTCACTTTGGGTATCGATTCAGGAGAAGATTTCTTTTCTTTTCTTCGCTTCCTTTTCTTGCTCGACTCGTTGTCTGCCGCTAGGTCAGGTGAACTTCGTGTTCCTTGTTGCAATTCTTGTTTTTTGCTGGCTTTCGTCTTGATTTGAAGGTTTGTGTCAGGTTCTGTCGTGTCATCTCGAGCGGGCCTCTTTCGTTTCTTCCTATTATTTTTCGTCTTCTGGCTGGGCTCGACGTCCATGTCATTTTTCGGTGCTTCTTCAACAGCATCATATATGGTAGCCATAACGGAAAGGTTTCTCGAAGACGAGGGATTTTAAGTTCAAATCACGCATCTGAGGCTCAGACCACGTGAAAAGTTGCCTGATTCAGGGACCAGCATTTTGTCCCTGATCCATCCCCGCTTTCTTCTCGTTCTCATGGGTCTTTCAATATCTACTCTGTTCAATTCGTTGACGTCGCTGGTACGATGGAGCAAGGAACAAGACGTGCGGATTTTGATGCTGGGATTGGACTCCGCTGGAAAGGTAACACTATGTTGTCTACATCACGCTTCTGGGCCAGGCCCAATTTCCCACTTTTATTTCAGACCACAATATTGTATCGACTACAAGTATGTGTATAGCAAGCTTCGCATTTCCTCAATTCCTTCCCCTTTTGACTGACATGCTAGATTGGCGAAGTCGTGTCGACAATCCCGAGTATGCCATTTATAATTTCTACTCTCTTTCGGTGCTCATATTTATATTTTTGCCTTTAAGCTATTGGATTTAATGTGGAAACTGTTCAAGTAAGTGTTGTTTCCCATACCACTTCATATTAGCAGTGTTGACTAGCTCCCCTCCAGTTTAAGAATATCAAATTCCAAGTATGGGACCTCGGAGGACAATCGAGTATTCGGTACATATTGCTTTATCTACCCAGTTTACTCTGTGCTGACTTTGAGTAGGCCATATTGGCGATGTTACTTCCCCAATACATCAGCAATCATCTATGTCATTGACTCAGCCGACCATACCCGGATAGGGAGTTCGCGGACAGAACTATTGACGATGCTTGCGGAAGAGGAATTGAAGGGTGTTCCCCTACTTGTATTTTGTAACAAACAAGATATTGAGGGTGCCTTGAAACCAGAGGATATTAGTGAGCAACTTGGGCTTGCCGGTGGAGAGAAGACAAGACCATGGAGTGTCAGGGGAAGTTCCGCGAGGAAGGGAGAAGGTCTGGAAGAAGGTTTGGACTGGTACGTTGTCAAACAGTTCGAAATTCACAACTCCCGTTGACTCGTTCTCGAAGGCTTGTGCATGCTATTCAGCAGAAGTAATATTTAGAATCTCACCTCTAATTTACGGTCACACTATCGTCGCTAGACCTACTGATACCATCCGCGCTGGTACCTGTAATTCACTTTTTTTCCCTGTTGCGCTGTTTGGTGAGCCAAGGTTTATGTAAACAACAGCTAGAGTTCATATTCTATAATAGTTAGATTCGAAGAGGAAATAAGGATACAACACTGAAACCCTATGCTGATACTGCTTGCCTCGACCAACACCAATCCCACTGTGCCTCGCTGGGATTCTTTATGCATTGTTGGTAGGCCTCTATGTCGGGGCGCCACACCTGAACAGTACCATCATCAGCACAAGTCGCTAAACAACCATCTGCCCAATCGACAGCGCCCATCTCTCCGCTTTGTCCTTGCAACTGGACTGCACGTTGGACATTAACGCCTGCACCTAATCTTCCGGTTCTGCTGACTTCGAAGAGGAAGTTGCTTGATCTGGGATTGTTTGCGCCACAAGCAAGCCAACTACCACAGGGTGATAATGCTAAGCCGACATAAAACGAGGAAGTGTGCATAGTTTCTTCAGCGAGGCCAGTTGGTTGGGCTGTCAAAGTTGGGAGAGAATAGGTGTGGATTCTTGAGTCGTGGCCAAGACCAAATACCAAGCCGGAAGTTGGACCAGATCCTTGGACCAGACCGATGATACCCCGTGGTCGCTTAGATCCGTTGAAAGTTGTAGGATCCATGGGTGTTGAATAAAGTACTGGTGGGAGCTTCACCTTGGTGGAGCGCGACTGTGCTGGTTTGCGCAAATCCCAAAAGCGAATCATCCTGACTTCGCGTCAAATCCGCACCTAATTCATGGAAAGTCAAGCTCACCCATCAGCTGCACCACCGCTGACCAGCCCATAAGGTTGAAGTTCAGGGTATATGATGCTGGTCACAGTCTTTGGCACAGATACACTTGTTTTCTTGGTTTTTTTTTTGGTTTTAGGCTTGGTAGGGTCTCCGTGTGCATTTGGTATCATGATGACGGGTTCTGACACAGAAACATTATTCACTGTTGTTGCACTGGTCCGTAAATCCCACAAGCAAATTACCCCATCCCTTCCTCCAGTCGCCAGTAGTGCATCGTTAGTAGGATCCCAACATGCTGTCTTGACAGTGCTCATGTGTCCGTGGAGAACATGCGTCGTTACGTTCTTCTCCACTGATGTTATGCGCGAGGAGTGGTCCCCCGAGCATGTTACAATACGGGCGTCCATTCTATCCCATTTGACGTCAAATATACCGTTTTCATGTGGTTGGAAGGTAGTGCGATTTGGTTCTGCAAACGTGATTTTCAGCATAATGATTAAAGCTCGCAGTCCATGCACTAACCAGGATCCCAAGGTTTTCGCTTCGTAGTGTTGATTATTTGCACTGTCCCTTCTTCTGTTGCAACGGCAAGTGATGGAACACCTCCCGTCCTCGCAGCTGAGACGCTATGAATTGATTTCTGATTTCCAAGCGAGAGAAGAACGTACAATGGGAGTAAGCACAAGCATAGGGCGGCGTCAAAAAACGATTGGTGCTCAATGATTGTAGCGTGTAGGCATCGCTTTTCAGGGATGAAACGAATGTCTGAAGAAAGGGTCTGGTAGAGACTACGTAGAGGTCGATCATTCACCGACTCGACTCAGCGATTCACAGGTTCGCACCTTGTAGTTTATCGACTGCGTTCGCCGAGGTAGATGCAAAGGAGGATAGGACGCGAAAAACTGTGTGCCGAGATACTCTGGAGGGGGGCATAGACGCTTCTTCCTGACTTGCATCTGAAAGACATGAATCTTCCTCGTCATTCTCTTCTTCCAGAGTCTCATTCCTACTGTCGCGTGTTTTTGTCTTCTTCCGGGCTTTGTCTTGGGTATTTTTCTTGGCTGACCGTTTTCGCGTCGTTACATGTTCAGATTTGGAAATCTCAAAATTAATACGGTCATCAAGAATGGTCCGAGTAAAGGAATGGGAGTTTGGCAGCATCATTAAGGAGAAGGAGACTGGTATACCCCCCGCAAAGGCCAACAACAACGCGTCGCGTCACATGTCACGCGACTGACAATGGACTGACATCTCAAGATAATCTCAAGTAACTTGAGTCCTGCTGATTGAATTATGTCTCACAGTCAAAAATGTAGCTCATGAAAAAAGCGTCCTTGCTGGGACTACGATATACAAAGTTGGGTCAAAAATGGGGACATCTTACATGGTTCCGGGTGCACATGCATTTAAGCACTTGATAAGACATCATAATGAACTGATAGCCCGCTTGTCGAAAATAACAGTTTCGTTTATTGAATAATCTTTTTGGAGGAATAGTAACAAATCGAAAAGGTTTTGGAGGTTCACTGGTGTGATGGGACTTGATGATATAAAGTATGCCTAAAAGATGTTCAAGGCCAAGGGAGTACTAATGAATATCTGCGCTCAGAATCCAAAGTTTTCGTATTTATTTCTTCTCCAAGTCAAGAATCAATACTCCGTTTCACACATTCCAATTACTTTGAGAGCTATCGGCCGAATACTGAGAAAGTAGTCAACATCTGGACATTTTTCGAGTTGGTATCACATCCACACTTTCAGGAGGATATACTAATCCAATGGTCATATATCAATATTTCATGTCAATAGCTTATTACAGAATATATACAGCCCTTCACATAGAAACAGAAAAATGATATTACGTACAGAAACAGAAAATGAAGCCATCCGACTGCGATCACTTATGATCCCTGCCTTCAAACTCTTTCTCTAATTCCTTAACAAGGAGTTCATTAACCGCAACATGATTATCCAAATACACTTGAATGGTGGTGAGTGATCGAACGAACGAAGACGGGGGGATCCCATCGAAAAAGGGACGACGAACCATGATGTCCGGCATTTCCAACGAGATACATTTTCCCATTGCCATTTCCCGCCTGTCGAAGTCTTTCAACACTTTGCACACCACCTTTGGGATCCATCCAGTCATGATCACCATCTGTCAGTGCAAAGTGTGATGAGAATGATGAACAACGTGTGAAGGAACTGACGGCGACATGTGAAACGTACAAATAAAAGTGACGGGTATTTTCAACTTGTCTATCCGGTCTACAAGGGGCATGCGTGCATGGGCACCCGGTGCGAGGATATGAGCTGATTGTGAAAAGAGCTCATCAGTTCATCAATGATCGCGTGAATAGGGCGTCTACACACATATGCAGTATTCGCTGGAGCCCTTTGCCAGGGTGATATTCATGATATAGTCATGCATGTCCCTCGTTTCTTCTTCAGAAAGTCCAGAAAATCGACGAGCAGAATACTGCAGTCAACCTGTTAACGATCGCCGAAAAAGTCAGAGTGACCACACGCACCTTTCCGATGAGCATAGGTCCCCAGAACATGGTAGCCCTGACAATTTGGAATGGACTCCAGCCCTCCTCCCAGAGGTAGGTAAAAAATCGTCTGGTCCGAGATTCCTGCTGTTTATTCTCTTTTTGTTCTTCCCTGATCTCGTCAACGTGCTTTTGCGTCGCAGTTTCGATTTGTTGGCTGGTTTTTCTGTTAGCGATAGGGGCTCCGGCACCTTCATTAGTCAATTCCCGAGAAGGTTGGGTGTAGTTGGGGCCACGGGGAACTCCGGCTGGGGAAAGGAGAATGAGCCGACTGACTCGGTCGGGGTATCGTAGAGCGTAAACAACACTGAAATAGGCACCAAGCGAATGCCCTATCAGTGTCATTCTTTCGAGACCCATTTTGGTGCGCCATTCTTCCAGACTTTGAACGAAAAATGTTTCTGCTTCGCGGACACGACCGGGAATGTCTTCGCGGCGTGCTCGTATTGAGAATGGTACACGAGCTGAACGGCCCATGCCAAGCCAGTCTAAAGCGTACACAGACCCACCTCTCCGTCCTGCCCAGTCCGCAAGTGCGGGTAGATTGCGGAAGTAAAAGCCAAGGCCTGCGCCGTAGCCGTGAAGGAGGACCGTTGGTGTAGGAGTTGCCGAGGCTGGTAGGGCAGTTGGTGTTATCGATACGGTATTGATATAATGCTTGGATGCATCCAGAGGAACACGGTTGCTTGTTGCGATAACAGGGTGAGAGGCAGTGGACTGAAAAAAGGGCAGTCGTCTAAGAAGACGTTCTTCACTGATTGCTGCTTGTTTTTCGCTGACAGCCCACCAAGACTTTACGCTAGAGAGAAAAGCACTAGGGATTGCACGAGCTGGAGGAAGGGCGTCTGCAGCGGCAGCCATGGGTCGATACAAATTCATACGGCGCTGTCCACAATTATAAACCAATGGCTTCTAATCTGCACAGCCATCATAGCCACATCATCACTCGGCATCACAACACGTGACTCATCTACTCTGCCATGTACAACGGCATCGGTCTCACAACTCCCCGTGGCAGCGGCACAAACGGATATGTCGTGCGCAACCTCTCGACGCTGCGCTCCTACCAGTCCTCCCAGGACCAAAAGGCTGCCTGGGATGCCCCGCCTCCCAAGCACAGAGAGCCCGACGAGGCCATCCTCGAACACGAACGAAAGCGCAAGGTTGAGGTAAAGTGCCTCGAGCTCCAGCTCAGGTTGGAAGAGGAAGGGTAAGCTTCCGTTGTTGCATTGTTAATACATTGTTCATATGTTGTTCCAGGAAGGACGAAGCCGATATCGAGGATCAGGTTTCAGCCCTCCGCACCAAACTTCTTGCTGCCCTGCCTCAGCCATCCAGCAAAAAGCCCACAGATACACACGCCATGGCAGCAGCAAAAAAGGCGGAGCTTGCTAAAATGGCTCGTGCTCTTGGCACTCGTGCAGATTATCAAGAGGGTGAAGCGTTCGATCGTGAGAAGCAAGAGGAACACCGTCTCAAGCGCACTGCCGAGCGTGAAGAACGTGAAAGAAGACGGGAGGAAGACAGAGAACGCATGGCCGCTCAGAAGGCCAAGTGGGAGGAGGAAAGGAAAGAACGTGATCGACTCCGGAGAAGGGAGGAGGATCGTTTGAGGAGAGAAAGAGACCAAGGCTTGAGGAAGGAAAGAGAGCAAGATCTGAGGAGAGAAAGAGAGCAAGATCTGAGGAGAGAAAGAGAGCAAGATCTGAGGAGAGAAAGAGAGCAAGATTTGAGGAAGGAAAGAGAACAAGATTTGAGGAGAGAAAGAGAACAAGGTTCGAGGAGGGAAAGAGAACAAGGACGTGCAGGCAACAGAGATAGAGACGATATGCCTCCACCGTCTCCACCTGGGAGGAGGTATCGTGAGAGAGACGAGCCTGGCAGGCGAAATACTAGTCTGCACAGAGTTCATGATCGGGGCCGGGGACGTTCTCTCTCAAGGTCTCGATCTCGTTCGCCACCTCGGAGGAAGCGAGAAAGCCCCTCTCTTTCACCTCCTCGTGGGCGTGGGCGGTCAGCCTCAACAGGATCTTCTATGTCAGTCAGTGATAGGAGCACGAGTAGAGACTGAGATAAAGTTCCAGTGTTTTCCAAGGATTCAGCCTTTCATATTTCCAAGATGAGTGTGGGATGATGGATGAATTACCGCAGTACCACAGTATTACCATTGTCGATTTTCTGATCCTATAATTACTCAATGTACCGCCTTGTTTCTGCTGCCTCTCATGGGCACCATACATCGCGAAACATCCAATGTCGTGTACCACAGACTCGTCTACTCTCGGTGCGCACCGAGTTTTCATCGATGTATTCATGATTTTCACCACTTTTATCTATAGACAAGCCAATGGACACTACCTACATTTCCCAGCACCAAATATGTCAAACCAGTTTATAATTTGAAGATGTCAGCAGAGAAGAGCAAAGTTCCCAGAGCTCCCCTTCTCGGTGTTTATGCCCGTCCCGAGTTCGTCATTTCGCATGGGAAAGGATCGTACGTTTGGGATACAGAAGGCAGAAAATATTTAGATTTTAGCGCAGGCATCGCTGTCAATTCATTGGGGCATGCGGATGAGGGTGTCTTAAAGGTATGTATTTTGTCTAGTGGCGCTTGGCTGATGTCTGAATGCTTGTAGGTTATCCATGAACAAGCCTCTAAGATCATCCATACGAGCAATGTATATCACAACGAATGGTCTCCTCGACTCGCATCTCTTCTTGTAACAACTACCCAACGTGAAGGTGGCCTGGGTTTTGCACCTGGTCACCAGTCGGCTGATCCTCCTAGTGGACTTGAGGTCTTCTTCTCGAATTCTGGTACCGAAGCAAATGAAGGCGCACTTAAGATTGCCCGGAAAATTGGAAAAGATCGCTGGTCGCTCAAACACAACAGGTCATGGGATGCACCGGGCTCCGCGTGTAACAAAACGAGGATCGTCTGTTTCGATAATGCTTTCCATGGAAGGAGCATGGGTGCTCTCAGTGTGACGACAAATCCGAAGTACCAGGCACCTTTTGAACCCCTGTTGCCTGACGTTTTTTGCGGGAAGCTGAATCATGTGGAGGCATTGAACACATTATTGACAGAGAATACTTGTGCGGTTATCGTGGAACCTGTGCAGGGTGAGGGTGGGATTCATCCTGCTGAGACGGAGTGGTTGATTCAGCTGAGGAAGAAATGTGATGAAGTTGGTGCGGTGCTGATTTTTGACGAGATTCAGGCGAGTCAAAGCTGCTTTGGTATGATTTTCGAGCTCAACGCATTTTCTGCAGTGTGGTCTCTATCGTACTGGTACACTATGGGCTCACTCATCGCTTCCTGTGGAGGCTCATCCTGACATGGTGACAATGGCGAAGCCTCTCGCTAACGGATACCCGATTGGCGCCATTCTTCTCCGTGACGCTATTGCAAGTACCATGACACCAGGTGTGTCCGACTATCTGCTTGTTTGTCAGCATCCGACATAAGTCATTATTAAACTCAGGGACTCATGGAACCACTTTCGGAGGATCGCCTCTTGCTTGTGCTATTGGCCATCACGTCCTCAATCGACTCTCAGACCCGACTATGGTTGCACAAATCAAGGACATCAGCTTCTACCTTGCTCAGCGACTGCAGCTCTTAACCCAGTGGTTCCACCAACACTTACAGCCTACGATTCGTGGACGCGGATTGATTCTAGGTCTCGTGTTTAAGGATCCTGAGGCCCCTGGAAAGGTTGTCAGTCTTGCGAGGGAGCGAGGTGTATTTATATTGACTGCTGGCAAGGATGCGGTGAGACTGGTACCGAGTCTGAATATCGGAAGGGAAGAAGTAGATTTAGCGGTTGATGTATTAGAAGGTGCTTTGACTGCTCTATAGAGTTGGTGATGAAAACCATCCTGTTCAGTTAGTTTATTTATTGCAGCCGTATAGTTTTTCGGGAGCAACATCCTCAACCACGTAATGAATTCCATGTCAGCGGTGAGAGGAAACTGACTGATGCTCGTAATTCGAGGTGATCGGCAAGAAGTCATGAGTAATTGGTGGACGCTGATTGGAGAACCACGCGTGACGGGAGAGTGAAAAAGTCGAAAACTCGTTCCCACTTTTCATTCTTCACTCTTGTTGTCTCCTCCTGCTGGATGGACAAACTCTCGTCTTTCATCCGCTTCAAGGCGGCTTGCCCCTTTCTCGGGCGCACAAAAACATCTACCCTTCGTTCTCTTTCTACTGCCACTTCTTCCCGCTTCCCGTCACTTACCGTCTTGACTGAGCGGGCCACCGGGTGCCCTGTCATGGGCCCCGCCCTCAACACTCGCTCAAAAGAGATTGTTGCAAGATATGCCAGTGTCGCCGCTAACTCTGACCTTGAAAAGATTCACAAGGAGAAAGGCGTCAACATTCCCGCCGGTACATCTATTGACAAGTGCCCTCACGCTTCGGCTGCTCGAGCCGCCGCTCGCATGGCGGATGAGTTAGCTGTTGCTACCGCTGCTAAACAACACCCAGAGAAGAAGGCTGTCGCCAGTGGTTGCCCATATCACCAGCAGGCTCCCGCTCAGGCCAGGAAACACATTGGCTTCAACTACGAGACTTTCTACAAAGAAGAACTTGACAAGAAGCATCAGGACAAGTCCTATCGTTATTTCAATAACATAAATCGACTTGCTCGCAAATTTCCTGTTGCCCACACCGCAAATCCGAAAGATGAAGTTGAAGTATGGTGTGCTAATGATTATCTTGGCATGGGCAATAATCCAGTCGTGCTTGAAACGATACAGTGTGTTCTATCCAAACATGAGCTCTTTGATTGAACTTGATTTTGTTCTTGCAGTCGTACTTTGGATAAATATGGTCATGGGGCGGGTGGTACCCGGAATATTGCTGGCAATGGTGCAATGCACCTGGGATTGGAAACAGAAGTCGCTGCTTTGCATCGCAAAGAAGCGGGTCTAGTTTTTTCGTCTTGCTACGTCGCCAACGATGCTACTTTGTCTACCCTCGGTGCTAAACTTCCTGGTTGTATCTTTTTCTCCGATGCCATGAACCACGCTTCCATGATTCAAGGCATGCGTCACTCTGGTGCTAAACGTGTCATTTTCAAGCATAATGACCTCTTGGATTTGGAGGCTAAACTCAAACAATATCCGAAGGAAACACCCAAGATCATCGCCTTCGAGAGCGTTTACTCCATGTGCGGTAGTATCGGACCCATCAAGGAAATCTGCGATCTGGCTGAGCAATATGGTGCACTGACTTTCCTCGATGAGGTACGTCACGTCAACGTCAAGCTGTATGACAGACGAGTTTTCATATCGAGCTTAGGTTCATGCTGTTGGCCTTTACGGACCTCGTGGTGCTGGTGTTGCCGAACATTTGGATTATGATGCTCATCTTGCCGCCGGCCAAAGTCCTAATCCCATCCCTGGTTCTGTTATGGATCGTGTTGATATCATCACTGGTATGCTGATAATCGCTATGCTACCCTGAATGGCTATGTTGATCACTGTTTTAGGTACCCTCGGAAAGGCGTACGGCGCTGTTGGGGGTTATATTGCAGGGTCTGAGGAGTTTGTTGATATGATCCGATCTTATGCCCCTGGTTTCATCTTTACGACCTCTCTCCCTCCTGCGACTGTCGCCGGTGCCCGAGCTAGCGTCGTTTACCAGTCGAACTACCTTGGTGACCGTCAACTGAAACAAATTAATGTTCGGGAAGTCAAGCGTCGCTTCGCAGAATTGGATATCCCTGTTGTGTATGTCTTGCCTCTTGTTGCAATAACTGTAGTATGCTCATATTTGATGCTAGCCCTGGTCCTTCCCACATTGTCCCGGTCCTTGTTGGTGATGCAGGTCTCGCCAAGGTCGCTTCCGACAAACTTCTTGAAGATCACAACATTTACGTGCAGGCCATCAATTATCCCACTGTTGCTCGTGGCGAGGAACGTTTGCGGATCACTGTCACCCCTCGGCACTCAATGGAACAAATGCAGGGCCTTGTCCATGCAGTCAATCAGGTGTTCACAGAACTCAATATCAAACGTCTCAGCGACTGGAAATTGGTGGGTGGACGTGCTGGTGTTGGTGTACCAGGAGCCCCGGACACCGTGGATCCCATCTGGACGGATGAACAAGTTGGTATACACAACGGAACTGCGCCTCGCAGTTTGAGGGATGGAGAGAAGGCTGTTGTTGATGCGAAGGCAGTTAGCGTCGCCCGCAGTAGGTTTGACTTGCTGTTGGGGCCGATGTACGGTAGATTGCAGTCCAACAGGGACTTCGGTACTACCACTATCACTGACACCGTATTGAAGACCCCTTTGGGTAGTAGGTGCATTCCGCCTGCTGTAACTGTTTCAGCCTAAGAGATCATTTCTCTTGATGCCCAATGATCAAACGCTATTCCTCGGTTGTCTGTTAGCTGTAATTCATGGAAATACCTTGCTTTCCTCAGATCTATCTATACACTGTGTTGGTTAATCAAATGCATACTCGGAGACATCAGGATATATACAAAATGAAAGTAAAGCTTCAAGTCAAAGCACCTCACAGGACTGCACTCGGTAAAGGAGGGATGGTGATCTTCCTCTCTGGATACCTGATCAAAGTTGGACTTGATCAGTAGCATAAGCTAACCAGGTACTCACTTAGCCTGTACTCTTCTGAGTAAATCTTCCTCACAAATCTGGTCCACAGGTCCCAACTGATTCCCCAATGTCAACCACCCTGGTCGAGTATTATGCCTCCTCCCAAAAATCTCAATCTTTCTTCCTCCAGGGCACATCCGCTCAATCAATCCATATACCTCATCTGGTTTTCGACTCGTCTCTCTCACTTCACTTACAACAACGTCCGTATCCACACCGCGATTGACCCACTTGGGGAACTTGACCTCAGACCTAGAGTCACCGTTCGAAGAGGATGGTGACTTGACACCAACAAGCATGTGTTCCTTTGTGTGGTTAAGCCAATGACCGGTACGTCCTGTGCGTATGACACGCTGAAGTTGGTTCGTCTTTACCCACACCACTTCATCGACACGAGTATAACCCCAGACACGGAGGCATTCACGTCCTACTTCCATTGCGCGGCCTGTCACCCACAAGAAGAGAAGTCCTTCATCTTGCAATGCGGGGATCGGCATGGCACGCATTTCATCGTCCGTCATTGTTCCATAAGGAAGCTGCGTTGGACGGGAATGAGTCGTCCGAGATAACTTGTATAGAATGGATTATTTGACTACATACGCTCATATGAATGTCCCAAGGGGGATCTGCCATGATAACATGGAACTTTCCCAGTACGGAATAGTCAAATTTGCGTAGGTCACAATTGATCCATTGTGGGGGAAGCTTTTTTTTAAAGACAAGTGAGTTCCATTAGTAATGGGGAAGAGGAAAAGGACAGCACAAACTTGATATGTATCTGGACCTAAAGGGCCCAGACCAATATCCAGGTGATGTGATTTTTTCCTGGCTCGTAATGCTTGCTGTCGTTCCCGTTCCCGTTCCTTCTCTTTCTCGCTATTTGCATCACTGGGGTCCCAATCGACTTCATAGTGCAGATATCGACAAGGAGCCTTTTCTTTGCCACGGCCACCTGCTCCTAAACCAGATGGAAGAGACACGGGACCTCTGGAAGAAGTACTTCCTGGGTAGGCTGGGATAGAGGGAGAGTGAGCGTATGTGGGTTCGGAGTAGCAGGTGTTAAGGTAGGAACAATGACCTAGCGTTGCATCGGTATGAGGTCGCATGAGAGGTCGGAAGTGTATGTGATCACATATTGTGGGGGCAGTTGAAGAGGGATTCGCTAGTAGTCGAGCTTTTGCACAGTCTTCCTTGGTTATATGGTCACAGATTGGCTCAAAAATGTCGGTTGGAGATCGAAACTAGGACATCAAGTTCAACGTCCAGGTGTCTCTAAAGTTTGGAAACAATTTAACCTGTTCTGCGAGAAGCTTTCCTTTGGCAGTTCCCTTCTGAAGCAAGGCATAAACGTCGCGCATCTCCTTACTCAAACCACCCAATGCGGACTTTGCCCAGCCAAAACCACCTGGCGAGTTCGTCTCGCTCTCATCATCACCACCACTCCCGGCAGCAGAATCTGCTTCTTCATCGACCACTCTCTTCCTCTTGGTTCCTGTGCTGATCTCTCGAGGGCCAAGCCCAACTTCCCAGATGGTCAGCTCGCCTGTATCATTGTCGCGTGAGACAGATATATAGCCCTCGTTCCAAGCATGTGGCTGAGATAGTCCTTCCAAAATGCTTTCCAGTCTATGTAGATCTGTAAGTCTGAACCGAGGCGTGGGTTGAGAGGATGAGGGGAAGAGGCCACTGGGTAATTGGGTCGTCATAATCATCGTCAGAAGCTGCATGGATGTGAGAGGGGGCACAATTGAGTGGGAGGCATCATGTAGAATGAGTTTGAGGGCAGTTGTTGTGACAAGGCGCAACTGGTCGTCCAACATGGTCTAAGAGGGAGCTATTTGATTTTAGAATTAATGATCATTCGCTGCTGCCAAACCTTTAAATTGCCGCTTTCCATCTCCTAATCCTCAGACTAATGTTGAAATACTCGCTACTCTTTCCTTTTCTGTATATGAGCTCCACCCCGCTTCCGGCTGCCTGTTCATTAGCTCAGGCGTCTCCCCGAACGTCCGACCAGTCGTGAATCCCTTTGGAAGACTTCATGCTCAGTGAACATGTACACAATTCTCCACGTAGTGTCCTTCTGATCTGACTCTTAATGTGAAATCTCTACTAGCCTTCCGTTTGTGTCTACCCAGCCATTAGAAATATTTGGCGGAGCTCACTGACGCTAGAGTCAACATGTGTTCTCCTCTTTATCCTGTGCCCCTCCGTCGGAATTATACCCATTAATGATGTTGTCTTCTACATCTGATAACGGGATAGTCCAGACCTACAGCAGCCAACATCCGCGAGGTATTCTATTCTGTCTCTTTCTCATAATTGCACAAGGTGACCATACGCGTCAGAGCACTGAATTCTGGATTTAACATGAGGGCAACGACGCAGAACCGCTGAGCCGATAATCTATAGGAATAAGATATCTAACCTCACACAATCACGGTCCTCGAAAATAGACTCTGTGGGGTCAATATCCACTAAGTGACTTTTTCGAACTGTCAACGACCCCTAAGCGTCATTTGCGAGGAAACCATTGAACAGCGGGAGGCCTACTAATGCACTTTGTCGTGGAAACGTTACATATGCTGTCAAGTGTCCTTAGGAATTCCCCCCATACCCTGAATTCATTGTTGTGAAGACCTGAGATCACTTTTTATTAGGAGTGAATGTTGATGGCTTCTTGCGGAAGAATTAGTCCATTCTGTAAATATAAAAAAAACCGCAAGTGCGACATGCTAATCGAGCCGCAATTCAGCGGGGAGGGTCCCAATGAAATCATCATCCTCTTCCTTCGATCAAGTATGTGCTGGCTGCATACACTCTTTAGGGCTGCTTAAATATCCGCAGAACAAGATTTATAACAGAATCTGGTCAGCAGGCAAGCCACGTGTTGAGTATCGTCTTTTGGCTGCTGCACGATGGTTTTCCACACAACCAGCTTTTTCTGACAGAGGTCTGAAAGAAGAGTGGAATCATATGAATGGGAAACTCCAAAATTGCTTCAGGCAGAAAAGTATTTCCTTGCGTTTCTGATTTCTGAATAGTTTCTCTCATGAATTCTTCTGCTAATTGACGTTACAATCGTGTACAGCCCCAAAGATGTCAGTATCTTTGTGAGGCCCAGACAAAATCTCTGAGAGCGTCTTCAAGGGTATTGATGCATTCTGATCTGAAGTTTTCTGTCCAAACCTTTCGATGTATACACTCGAAAGGGACCAAATGAATGGAAGACAGGCTGTTCGGACGATCGGTGACTTTGTTTCCAAATTCAATGATTCGACCTCGATCTAGTTACATTTCTATAGCCTACCTTGAACATCGTGGTGGAATGAACCATTTCACGTGAAGACGAGCTTGGTCTGGATTTTTACCAAGGGTGACTCCGATGGCCTACCTGTCTGCATAGATATTTTGACAGGGTAGAAGAGGGAGGAAGGACAGCATTATTTCGGCAGATAGGGGCATCTGCCATCGCAAGTGCCTCGAATTGGCATAGTCATAGGCAATGTTGTTGCAATACCCCTAAAATCAATGTATAATCTACAATCAATCCGTTGGGTGTGTAGAGGAAAACTCTGCCCCAACTTTGTCGTCCCATTATGTTCTTTCTTACCATGGAATTTCTTCACCTGCCCAGTCCCAAATCTTCCCTCTCTGCTTGGTTTGAAGATTCTCCACGACGTTCGCTAAATTTGCTGCCGCATCCTGGGCCTCAAAAATTTCATTTTTAGCGGCTGATTTCCAATAACCTCTGCTGAGATCCGTCTTTACCGTCCCAGGATGTAATCCTACGCAAATAGCCTGGTTTTTGTTCATGTCCAGATGGGTGTCAAATGTTTTTATAACCTGGTTGAGAGCCGCCTTGGACGAGCGGTACGAATACCATCCTCCTCGATGATTATCGGAGATAGACCCTACTCGGGCCGTGATATGGGCCCATTTCGACGGAACGGCAACTTGAAATCTGGGGCTAGCGGGTGGAAGAAAGCGCGAGAAGTGTTTGATAATAAGAAGGTGAGAAATGACGTTGATCTGATATGTTTCTTTTAAATTGGCCCAATCAAGATCTACGGGATGCTTTTCCGGGAATAGAACCCCTCCCGTGATGAAAGCGGTATGAATATAGGGGCTATCCCAATTAGCCTTTGACAATGTATTATCAAGTGACTCAGCGGCTTGACGGATGGAGTCTTCGGACGTGAGGTCAAGGCGAAGGAGGTTGAGGCGCGCAGGATCTACGCTGTCTTTGATGCCATCGAGAACGAGTTCCTTAATTTCAGAGTCTGACTTGTGCGTGCGGTGGCTGGCAAAGACAGGATAGTTTGTGGTCTTGAGGAACTGGCGGGTGAGGCCGAGGGCAAGGCCGCGTGCGGCACCTGGAGTGACGAGGACGAAAGGGCTAGGCATCGTATGGGCTCAGAACTGGAAAGGATGAGACATCATCACCATCCTTCCTTCATATCTTCGTCACAGCTTGGGCGCGATCGCCTGTATTTCCTCCATCACGTGCGTACAAGCTCAATCGTATATTCAATACAACACCAAGATATTGTGTATGTAGTGTCTGTCCAAGAAATTACAATGTCAATAATAATGCTATCCTCCTCACATCAGGTTAGAGTCGCTCTGCTGCATGCGTCGTACCGATATAATACGCCACGTGAATTCTAGTCTGCTGGGCCCATTTCTTGTACGTCTGTCTTGAGCTGGCCAATAATCCGGTTTATCCGCTCCACTTCCCGGGCCGTGTGATTCTGCAGTTCGCGAATTGTGTCCTCCAGCTCGATGATGCGATCGAACACCTTGGACTGAAGAGGGCTGAAAACGGCCTTGCTCGACCGCCGCTTCTTGTTAAACTTCACTGGCAGTTCACATTCATCGCAATGGTCATCACCGTCATCCCCACTTAGGGTGCTAGCTGGAACTTTTCCAGAGGTGGCTTTGCGTTTCGGCCGCACAGCCCACGACGAACTGCTAGCGGCCGATGTCTGCGGAGGTGGCGATATACCTTGTGCGGCAGCGGCAGCAAGCATCGCTAATCGTGTTGCTGCGGAGGCGAGAATCAGTACCAACCTTGCTTCACGTAGGTCTTTGAAATCTGAATCACGCACCATGCCGGCCGCGCGCTGGGCCCGTGGCGTTTGAACACCTCTGTTTCAAGCGTTTGCAATATTCGCAACGGGAGCCCGCTATCCCCTTGCAGGTTCTATTCATGCGAACGCAACGCTCGCAGGGTTTAGGAGGGTAAACAGTGGCCATTTGCTAAGGGCAAAGGATAAGCGCATGCAGGCGACTGGGCGCGATGTCCACTAAATTCAGGAACGCACGCTAAGTCTTAATCCTTCTCGTTGCTTCATATGGAGTTCTTCGTCAACTTCTGACGATTCCAGTTCATCGTGAAGGTTGAGTTCATCCTCTGCTCTTGGACTGTACCCGAAAGAATCGTCCATGGTGGGTAGTGGCGACTGATTGAGATTTGGTGGTTCGGAGTCAAGTTGGGGACAGGTTAGCGCTTCTGCTATTCACCATGAGTGCCGCTGATGTTAAACAAGAACAAGCGTCGACAAATGTAGACTGATCCTGAGAACTACCATTATCTTAGATTAATTACCTTTTCTCGTTTCGGAAGAAATAGGTTATAATATCGTGCGTATGACCTCCGAGTAAGATGACCTGTGACTGCGTATCACATCGCCCACGAAATGCGTCTTGGTTCGCGCGGAGGAGATTTACCTGTAGGGAAAGCACTGATATGTTGACACGCCGATCCCGAGGCTCGGTTGTGTGATGACAGTCATCCAACGTCAAATACTAGGTCCAGATGGGACGCAAGGGCAGGACAGCTTACAATTACGTAACTGTGCAACCCTTTACGTGAGTGACTGCCAGATGCAATATATCCGTGATAGAATTGAGCAAGAGAAAGCAGAACGCCTGAAGAACAACGAGTGGACGCGCGTGATTTGGCGTGACAAGTGCATGAGGTGTCACGCCCCAATGTTTGACGCCAATGAACCAGTCAAACAAGTAATCCATGATAATTGAATTTGTATTGCTCACTGCATCATGAAACTTGCAGTCTCAGATTAGGCCTGTTTCTCCTGGCTTCTTTCTGCCTCAGTTGATCCACGCGCCTGTTGGCTCAGCACGCCTCCGTGCTTCGATATTACTTTCGCGCTACCACCATTGTTTCATACGTATTCGCACATCAAGTTTCTACACTCATGAAATCGGCCAACGTTTCGAGGTGCTTTCCGAACTCGTCAAATCACGATTGATGCTAGACTGGTAAACCACTTCTCATCACTTCACTCGCACCAGCTATCTGGTGCTTTGAAACCCCCGATCTCCCTTAGTCTTCACCGCCAATGTCTCTGAAAGCCTCTTCTTCATCGTCCCAACCTAGGGTCTGCGGATCTATCCCGAATTGTCGAAGCATTGTCCCAAGCGTGTGATGGGGTCTCTCGGGATCTTCATCTTCTGCCGACTCCTTCATCAAATTGACCTTTTCCATGGTGTCGGTTCTTTCCAGTTCATTATCTGCCATTTCCGAAAAATGATAAAAATCTTCTTCTCCTTTGTGACGCTTACTGGATCCCATCTCCCAATGCGACAAGTGCTGCAAAGATCTCTTGCCAGTGATAGCCGAATACTCCTCATTGCCGTTATTATCCTTCACGATCGTCCATACCTCCCAGGCTATTTCTCGCCCAGCCTCGGTCCACTTTGCGATCAGTTCTCGTAACTTGTCTTCTTGGTCGTCCTCCTTAACCTTGATGGCTCGCTTCAAAAGCTGTAATTTCCTCTCCAACATCTGGATTGTTGGAGTCAGCCGGACAGCCAAACGTGAAGTGTCTCCAGTCCCTGTTCCAGTGATCAAAGGTGATTTGAATTGGGATCCCGCCTTCGCCCTGTTTTTATTTCCTCCACCCTTTTCCACTTCTTGAGGTTCCTTTGCATTACCTGTCATTAACATATCCATATTTTGGGAAATGACTCGTCCATTATTGTTCATGTCCTCGGCTCTCATCCCTTGAGTGTCAGAAGCAGGGAGAAGCCTCGGACCTTCCGCTTTTGGGTGAACCAGACATGGCGGTCGGAACGGCTGTGATAGTTTCTCGCGCTGTCTCCGCTGAGCCGCTGATGTAGGACGTTTGGGGTTTGGAGGTAGATGATACACAGCCTGGCAACATTTCAGTTTTGTCCAGACTTCGCATCAGGCCAGTTCAAAATGCGTACCTTTTTTTGCTCCTTTTGGACGAGCTTGTCTAACTCAAACTTTATGTTGGAGACAACCGTCACTACCCCATTCTTGAGAGGAGAATAGCCACTCTCGCTGATGCCACGCCCCAGAGGATAATCTTCTGGACCTGAACTGGTCTTATTTGGTAAATCCGTCAAGGATTGCTTAGGAACAGTGTTGTCTGGGTCATCCATTGGTGATGACGGCCTCGAGGAAGCGAGAGGGGGACTGGAAGTTGGCGGGGTCGATGGTGTTAACGCAGGACTTGATAGCTGCAAGTCAAGTTCATGAGACAGTTTGCTGATTGAGTGGCCTGTTTCTAGGGGAAAATGCAGGTCCCTGGATCTATCTGAGCTAAAGTTGGTACTGTCGGTCTCTACAATCTCTTCCTCTTCTGTCGCACAGTCAATGTGCCGATCTGAGCGTGGAATATGGGGGACTGTGGACGTGAGACATGGATGCAATGCTCCTTCTAACTTTTCGTCGACTGCGGGGAGGTTTGGGATCGCATATATCGAAGGTTCTGCATACTCCCGATTGCTGGTACCCATCGGCGAGCAAAATATACTTATCCTTGTCGCCTTGCTTGAAATCGTTGTATTCACAATAGAATGTGATGGGCTCGCGCTACTAATTCCTTGTTCGGCGATGTGTTCGTGTACTACATCTTCGATTCGCCTGGAGATATCTTGCAAGGTCATTTGTAGTTCTGTGTCGTGCACTTCTGGATTATCTTCTGGGCAAATATACTCGACCTGAATAGGATCATTCTCACTTTTGAAGCTATGATCAGTGTAACTTGTGTATAAGGAGTTCAAGATGTTTTTCTCGAATGTCAGACGTACTGAGGCATGGCACCACAATCTTGTTCAGTTTCTGCTTCAACTTCTAAATCCGTTATCACGTCACGAGGAGATAAACGTTCATATGCTTCGTTCCTATCCTCAAGTCCGAGAGAATCCGGGAGATTAATGCATCTGTACTGTGTGAGGAACCTACTCAGAAAAATTTTCAAGAAATATGACCTTGATCCTGCTTGAGAGAAGTTTTCAGGCATAAGAAAAGTTTGTGACCTGCAATTTGTTTTGTTGGTTCTTGTGTGAACACGGAAGCAAGGCGCTGGAGATCGTATAGTTTGATGTTCTGTGGCTTCTTCCTAAATCACCTGACGTCATCTCCAGTGTACTGTGAGCCATTTCTTGGATAAGTCAATTGTATCAGATGACAAATGAAAGTGAAAGTAGTGAACGAAGTCCTTCGTTAGACATACATCCATCCAAAAATGCCAACAAAATTTCGGGACCAAGTATTATGGGTAGATCGCGGTTCACCAAATTCGATGAAGCAGGTGGCCTACAAATGCCAGGGACGTTCGTATATTCAGGATCATAAGATTGAGTTCAAAGATATGTTCGTGCCCCAGGAGCAATTGAAACCGGTGGGTCCATAACGAAGTTGGACGATGTAGTCGCCCGAGGCGAACAACTCGTCTCTTCAGTGAGGATTGAGTATGGATGGTGACGTCATAGGGTTTAGGCAGTCGATGTGCTCATGAATCCAGATATGAATAAAAGAGTAATGTACATTGGTAATCTAGGGTCATAGTGTTGGGAAAAATAGGTGAAGGACTGATGAGGTTGTGGCAATGGCTGAACAATGGCTGAACAACTTGCTTGCACTTACAAACTATAATGGTCAGGTGACTTTTCCTGAGGGTGGACCTTCCTCTAAGTAGAAAGGTAGCAGAGAGAGAAAAGAGGGGTATGTAGTGGATATAAGTCTTGCTTTAGTATGAAATATCTCTAGTACACTACATCAAGACTCAAGCAAAATATTCAAAGTCATGTTCAAGTTATTGCTTAACATTGATATAAGTTTTCATATAAGTTTTCATTTCTTTAACTTGTTTGTTATTACAAATTGTTGGAAGAAACAGAATGCACAGCAGTATGGTGCAGTGTGGACAACTGGCAACCACTTACCTGTGATATATACTTTAATGGAGAGCTAAGGAAGAGTAAGCAATGATAGAAAACAACTAGTATTGGTAGTTCAACCTATGCAAAAATTTTACATCAACTACCCAATTAGGACTACTGATTGTGGGCCATATGCTTACTAAGCAGAATACTTTGCAACACTCCCCCTTGCTTAAAACATCAGCTGTTAAGTGATAGAAGCAGAAGCAAGATAAGCTTAGAGTATCTCTAAGCTAGGAGATAGAAACAACTGAATAAGACTTGACCAAAGTTTTTAATGAATATCAGCAGAATTCTTTTTCCCATTAATGTAATATGGTTTAATTTGTTCATCCTCAATTAGATCTCTTATGTAATGATAGCAAATATCAATATGTTTGGCTTTTCTTGTATAGAGTTAGATCTTCAGAAAAGTGAACTAAGATTATCACTATAGATATGAGAGGTTGGAACATTAAAACTGATCTTATTGAGAAGGTTTCTTGTTCAGACAAGCTGATGGCCATAATTAGAAAGGGCCATGTATTCAGCCTCAGTTGAAGACAAAGCTACTATCTCTTGCTAGTAGTTCATTCAGAATGTTACTCTATAGGCTATAAGTAACTAGTCACAGATTTATATGATTCTGGATCTTGTGCCTAGTCTGAATCAAAGTGTGTTACAACAGACTTATTGACAAGTTTATCATAAACTATCCAATACTCCTAAGTATTAAGCTGTCAGAGTTGTAAGTGATAGACTTGGTTTCCTTTTATTTTCCTTTTACTTTATTTTATTTTGAGCTTCTTTTTCTTTATTTAGACATAGGTGAAGAAGACAAAATGTGATGTCACAGGTCACAGGCATGATCACATAAGTCACATACTCACGTGATGCAATGGAACAATATAGAAGGTTCTAAAAACAATGATGTCATATAGTATGGTTAACACATAGTCATTAGAGTAGGGCTAAAGAAATGTAGCACAGACCATCAGTAGTTTGTATATAAGGTAGATGTCTTGTATTTAGGAACTCTATCAAGTTCTCTTGTGTTACTCAATACAAGAGTGGTCTTTTGTCCTAAATCTTGGGCTTAAGTCATAACATAAGCAAATACCTACAGAAATGCAATCCTGCTTAATAATGCTTATTTGAGAGATTTACTATTTGTTGGGCAAGTTTGACTATAGCAAATTCTATGTTAGAATATGAGCCAATCATTAAACATATCAGAGATCTAACTATTTGCTGGTACTTTTAATGGAAATTGGAGTTGTATTGTTTATCATTATGATAATGTTTAAACATATAGCCCAATAACAGTAGAGTACTTGTTGGATTAGTTGTTACATTGAAGTATGCTAGAACTTTGTTCAAGTACTCAGATTAGTTTACAAAGATCTTTTGATCCTTGTAGTTACAACTTATATACATTTTAAAAAACTCTTTAGTTTCTCCAAGATTATGACATTCCTATTGTTATAAATTTTTACTTCAACTCTAAGAGAAGTAGGGAATTTTTTGAACCTATGAAGCAAATATTATTGATATAGACAATTGTTATAACAAGCTCTCTAGTCTCTTTATTAATAAAGTAATATATCATAGTTGTGAAGTTTGGACTTAAGCTTTTTCTAAAAATCTTTTTTACTTTTATTTCTTTGTGTTTTATTTTTTATTCTTGGAATTGAGGTTAGGGTCTAGTATGACATCATGGTCACACTGTTACACAACTGTTACATGTCATATGTCACAGTCACAGTCACATAGTCACATAGACAGAGAACATGGTAAAAGATTCAAGAACAATGATATTATATAATGTGTATAATGTATGTTGACCTCTTAGCTAATACATAGTCATTTAGAATAGGCTAAAGTAGAGCATAGACCATTAGTAGTTAGTATATAAAGGTAGATACATTGTACTAAGAACTCCATCAAGTTCTCTTATGTTATTCAATATAAAAATAGTCTTTTGTCTTAACTTTTTGGACCTAAGTCATAATATTAGAACTTGATACCCATTTCTTAAGACTGCTCAACACCAAGCCCTCTTTGCTTTTACTTTCTTACCATCTTCAACCAAAGAGCAATACTAGTCAAGTAGGGGAAGCTTGACTGTTTGTTTGTATCAAAGCCCACTGATATACTTCAAATATACTATCTTTTGTGAATATGCTATATACACTCTTCTAGTATCAGTTCTATACTACAGACCCAATTGTGGTCTGTTTATACAGGAGAACAACAAGAGTTCTTAGAAACCTTGTTTAGAGTAGAATAGTCTTCTTAGGCTAAAATCATTTACAGTTCTCTTAAAGACAGTAGATAAAAAGTAGTCAGTAGATAGTGTAAGGTAGAATAAGAAAAGGGCCCACTAATATCTACAGAGATTGATTTTAGTTCAGAATACAAGTCAGAGGAAGAAACCAGCACAGGTTCTACCCTTTCTTTATACACATCCTCACTGTCTACACTACTACTACCATCAACCTCTCTCTCACCATCATTATACACCATGAGTCAACATGACTTATATACTATCATTAGACAACAACAGGAACAGTTAGTAACAATATAGGCACAGATTTAGGCCCTGATTGTTGGAGGAGCAGAGGTAAAACAAGAAGAAGAAACAATGGAGAGATCTAATACAAGTTCTAACATGGAAGTGGCTAAGCTACCAGGTTTTGATAGAGAAGCAGAAAGAATGAGAGAATTTATCATGACATGTAGACTATACCTGAGAATGAGGATAAGAGGAACCATACTAGAAGATTTGGAAATGGGAGAAGCAGAGTTTGGATTAGCAGAGGAATTTTTGTTGGAGTTAAAAAGGAGTTTGGAAGAGAAGATGAAGAAGTAGTAAAAGTAGCAGAATTAAGAAGGTTGAAACAAGGAGAAAAAACAATAGAGGAATTTGTGTAAGAATTTTAAAGAATAGCAAGAGGGAGTAGATATAAAAGAAGAGCATTAGTAAAAGAGTTTAAGAGAGGAATGAGTGGAGCAATTAGGAGGAGGCTGATAGAGGTAGAAAGACCTCCAACTAGTATTGATTAGTGATATGAATGTACCACTAATTTAGACAAATATTGAAGAGAGAGTAAAAGGAAAGAGGAGAGGTTGAGGGGATAATGGGATAATGGGGCTCAGGCTCCAAGGTTAAACAACACTGGAATATCATGGTAGCAAATGCTACAGTCTCAAATTTGGCTGAGGAGATAAAAAGTTCTCTAACAGCAGGCACTGACAGGGCCTACTCCAATAAAGGGAGTAGAAAGGATGAATGTAGTGATGGCATGCTCAAATCAGCAGACATAGTTTGTACTTCAGAGAGACCTACATGTTATGAGGGTAGATAGAGGAAATTAGAATTGTTACAATTGTGGGGGTTTTGAACATTTAGCTAGAAATTATAGAAACAGTGGAACAGAAGACAGAATTGAGAAAGATAGAAGACTGGAATATGGACAGGGAAATAACAGACAGAGAATGATAAAGGAAGAGAATGAACAAAATAATTTAAATGGGGAGTGAGACTTGATACTCCTCAATTAAGTCTCACAAATAGGTATATAATACTCTTTAGAGTAATAGAGAATACATCCTGTTATGACCTAAACAATGGGAAGCTCTTAAGAAAAGTAATAGTGAAGATTGGACTGGAAAGAATTGATACATAGAAAGGGGTAACAGTGGAAGTGTTGTTAGACAGTGGAGCTACATGGTTGGTTATGAGTTTGGAGTTTGCAAGAAAGCAAGGGTTCAAACTGAAGAAAATAGAAAGACCAATTTATATGATAAATATAAATGGAACATTCAATAAGGAGGTGTTATATCCCAAACTCCAAAACATGTTTGACTTTAATACAACATTAAATTCCCATGGTTATATTACAATCGATGCCTCCTGGAGACAGCATGGACATGGGCAAAGGGTATAACAACACAATTGGCTGCACTGTAAGAGTCTCAGTCAGCACCTCATATAGTAGGTGCCACAACCTAGCCTGATCCTCATTGTTTCCTCATATTATCCTCATGTATTCTATCTCATGTACACCTCATTGCTCTAAAGGACTAGTAGTATATATAGCATAGATACAGTCCTGTATCTTTATGCTTTACCACTTATACATCTCCCTTACTCTTTCTCAAGTCTTTGCCTTAGTTGCAACCTGAGCTCAAGCTTAAGGTCATTACAGATTATCTGGCCTTATTTGTATCCAAAACTCTGTCAGTGGTTTAGTACTTTATAATAGACTTAATTCTATCAAAACTCCACAGTTATTTCACTTTATTTGAGTCAAAATCTGTAGTCATATTCATTTGTGTCTGTTACCTAATTATCTTCTTCAAACTCTGCAAATTTACTTGGACTTTATATGGAGTTTTCTCCTCTCCAAATCTAAACTCCTATATAGTGTTTCACTAATAAAACACTCACTTAGAGATCTGTTTTAGTTACTCCTTTTGTTATTTTATATATTTAAGGCTGGTAACCACTTTGTAATAGCTAGCCTGATAAATCAACTAAAGTTGATGCTAAATCTCTGGTATCAATAGCAACATACCTTACTCCTCTTCTTATAACTTCTTATAAGACCATTCTCTGAAATTGTGACTACACAGCTTGTAAGAGGCACAATACATAAGTTGAGGCCAAGGTTGTTCTGACAAGTCTGTATTACCAAGCTTATTACATGAAGTTTCTACACTCTGTATATGTCCAAGCCAACTCTGTGGATTTTCACCTTCAAGTGTGAACTGCATCTAACAGGAGAGACCAATAGAACATACTGTAAAGGTCAATATTTATTACTAAGAACATAGGGAAAGAATGGAGATAGACATAATTGGGGAGCAGAAGTGGAATATAATCTTGGGAATGCTATGGCTTGCTCACCATAATTCTGAGATTGACTGGAAAATAAAAGAAGTAAAAATAATGAGATGTTCAGAAGAATATGGGAAGCAGTGGAGGCCAAAGCAAGGGAAGTCAGGATGGCAGAAACAGAAAGAAGAAGAGAGAAAAGAAGAAGCAGGAAAGAAATAGGAGGAGAAAGAAGAAAAGAAAAAGAAAAAACCACAAAAAGAAAGGAAGATAGAAGTAAGGAAAGTAACAGAAGAATAGGAGATCTGAGACAAGGAGGAAGAAGCAGCAAAGTCAGAAGAAAAAGCAAGAAAGCTGGTATCAGAAAGGTTCTACAAGTAAATCCATGTTTTTGGCAAGAAAGCCAGTGAATGGATGTCCACAAGAAAACTTTGGGATTATGCAATAAATATGAAGGAAGGATTTGTACTAAAGAAGGGGAAGGTGTATTCATTGTCAAGAGAGGAGAGAGAAGAGGTGTATGAGTTCATAGCAGAACAATTGAGGAAAGGGTATATCAAACCCTTCAAATTGCCTCAAATAGCACTAGCATTTTTTGTAGAGAAGAAGGACAGTAAGAAGAGAATGGTACAGAACTATCAGTATTTAAACAAATGGACTATAAAGAACAATTATCCTCTGCCTCTCATTTCAAATATTATAGAAAATATTGGTACAAAGAAAGTATTTATGAAGATAGACCTGAGATAGGGATATAATAATATACAGATAAATGATCAAAAGGCAGTATTTACAATACCAGAGAGGTTATTTGAGCTGACAGTGATATTCTTCAGATTGACAAACTTACCTACAATGTTTCAGACCATGATAAATAAAATCTTATGGAATCTCATCAACACTGGAAAATTAGCAAGTTTCATTGATGATATAATTATTGGAATGGAAGGGGAAGAAGAGCATGAAGAGCTAGTAGAAGAAGTGGTGAAAAGATTAGTAGAGAATGATTTGTATGTGAAACTGGAAAAATACAAGTGAAAGGTTAAGGAAATAGAGTTTTTGTGAGTAGTAATAGGACCAAAGGAAATAAAGATGGAGGAGGAGAAGATAAAAGATGTTTTGGACTGGCTGACTCCAAAAGAAGTTCAAGATATACAAAAGTTTTTGGGATTAGTGAATTATTATTATCAATTCATTAAGAACTTTGCAATGATAGCTAGGCTATTGTATGACATGTTAAAGAAAGATTAGAAGTAAGAATAGATAGAGAAACAAGAGAGGGCATTTAGGAAGTTGAAGAAGAAGTTTACAAAAGAACTAGTATTAGTGATACCAGACCTAGATAAAAAAATGAGGATGGAAGCTGATATGTCAGATTATACTATAAGAAGAGCAGAGTATAAGGATGGAAAATGGCAACTAGTAGCTTTTCTCTCAAAATCTCTAAATAAGTCAGAGAGAAACTATGAAATACATGATAAAGAGATATTGGCAGTAATAAGAGGACTAGAAAACTGGAGGTACTTGTTAGAAGGTGTAAAGTACAAGTTTAAGGTCTGAACAGACCATAAGAATTTGAAATATTTCATGAAAGTGCAGAAATTGAATAGAAGACAAGCCCATTGGACATTATACCTATCAAGATTTGAAAATGGAGAAGGTAGATAG
>Ga0157368_1000199_pt1 | contig 29057 bp, 36 predicted proteins | sample AttbisABBM3_FD_113146 | JGI IMG/M metagenome (GOLD analysis project Ga0157368, IMG submission 113146) | Fungus gardens microbial communities from leaf cutter ant in Botucatu, State of São Paulo, Brazil - Atta bisphaerica ABBM3 | ecosystem: Host-associated > Fungi > Mycelium > Unclassified ... | reverse complement strand
TTTGTTCTTGTCAAAGCGGTGGGGATCCAGTTGCCGCTTCTTTGGGGCCTTTCCGAATCCATTAATCCCCATGGCAGCAAACACGTCCATGTCTGACATAGCTACGACGATGGACAGAAAATGGTAGAGAAGAAGAAACAATGTAATAACAAGGTTGATTAAGTAATATAATGACCTACAAAAATCAAGTATTCAATTAAGAATGTTCGGAGCCTTTCTTCCTCCGTGACTCCTCCTCCAGCTCAAGTGACGAGTTCTGACAATGCTCAAACGACAGCGCGCCTCGTCTCCTTTCCCGCAGTTTCCCAGCATTTCACAAGATATCACCTCGGAAGGTCTCTTTGATGTTCGTGATCTCAAACGAAGACGCGTTGTATCGCCATTATTCGACGGACAGACAAGAGGGTGGGGTGCACATCGTTCGAATTCTAAATTGACGGTGGAGGACTATGGAGAGGAGGAGTCTGTTGAAGGCAAACAGCATGGAAGGATTCAGGCAAACTTTGCACATACAGAATATGCTGAGGTCAATAACGTGCTGAAAGAGATGCATATTTTGCACCAACATCGCCAGATGTTTGCTTCCTTCCTTCTGAATAATTCTCAAGTCAATTCTCCGCATCTTGACAAATACCATCTATCGTATCGTCCAGAACACCAGACATTGGCAGAAGAGTCGGCACGTGTGTACGAGCATTACGAAGGAACAAACAGGTAAGTGAGCGCTCTTTGTTTTCCGATTATCTCCCATAGTCTTTTATTCAGGTCACTTGCATCTGCCTTCCTTTCACGACGGCAACATAGTGCCAGCCAGCCGTAATTTGCATAGATTACCATACCTTTTCTTTGGGTCATTTGCATTCACTCCGCATCCTCTTTGTAAAATTAGATTGCATATAATTCACATGATCTATATTCCCACGGCGAACCACTTGAAGACATCACAGCAAGATTTTGGACACATTCGTCAGCTTGAGGTTGATTTGGCGCTCAAACACCTGGGACAATTCTTCGTTTAGCAGCTCGCCCATCGTCCGTCCGTCTCGAGAATACAACCAGTCGTCTGCAGCTTCGGAATAATCATAGCGTTTTGGTCCACTGAGATATCATGAACCTGAAACGCCAGTAAGTAATGTACCACACACCTGTAAGGCGATGACAGCCAAATCTGCTTATTCGGAGGTTGTTTATTAATGACATATGTTCCTTTGTCTGCCAATCTAAGTGTAAGAACACCACTCTGACAACGGAACGTCAGTATGACCTTGACCGGCTGGAGTGCCTTGACACGTACGTGATATTCCACTTCATAATTTGAGTCTGCAATACCGTCTACGAGGCTCTCGAGTGACTCCAATAGAGAGTCCATTGTTGCCTCCGAAAGCGCGTGATATCGTTCCATAGGCAAATTACTGGAAGGGGCAAGAATTTCTTAGACAATACTTCAAGAACATATCACACCGACGCGGACCTCTCCTTGACCCGGGGGGCAGGTGTTGCATACCACCGCTGATGCCTCTGTGAGGCAGTAATCCGCACAGTATTGACCAGATGTCGACATCTTGTAAAATTCGAGGCAAGTACAAGAGAACGGCGAACAGTCTGTCGAATAATAGACGAGTACATCTGCGAACAGATCAACGACCGGAAGAAGTAATGTGACCATCAGTCGTTTACTGGGGTTAGGTTTGCTGGCACAAACTATGAGGATGATACAAAGCAAAGTAGATAACAACAGGTCATGATGAAGGTTTTTGACTGTTTCGCTTCTCTGTCCACTCCATCCATGAGCCCTTGTAATTCAAGATGCTAGAATACAATTTAAGGTCGAGTCTATCCTCCGAACAATTTCACTTACTTCGTATACCCATTACGCTTGGCGACATCACTAGCAGAAGTACTCCTCATACCACTCCTACAGTAAAAGATAACACGCTGGTCTGCCTTCGGCTTCTCATACCCATGCCTCTCGAGAAAAACCTCGGGGGACGAATGTAATGATTCCCCCAGTACAGTGAGTGGAAGATTAACAGCAGACGGTATCATTCCCTGAATGACCTCATTCGGCTCGCGAACATCGATAAGATAAGTGTCCTACAAACCTGATTAGCGCGAACTCGCGTGCACAAAGTATACATACGGGAGTCGGCGATTCAGTAATAGGTACAAGGTCTTCGTATGTTATAATTTTCGCATCCCAGTCCCTCTGTAGATCATCCAGCCTCTCCAAAGCTGCCTTCTTCAGTAGTTCCTCTGGTGTTTTGGGTCGTTTGGTGGATGGAGGTACTTCGGAAGAGCTCAATCGCACGAACAACGTCAAGGCAGGTTTTGCTGTGATCCCAAGCGCAATGTTGCGCCTCGCAACAACGCGAAAGTGCCGTGTAATGACAGAGCGAGCAAGACTAGTCATAGTGGAAAAAATATCCATAAGAAACTGATTTACAGCAAGATCACCTCAGCAATCACGAGACAATTGATCTCATGTCGTTTCTCCCTCAAAACTGTCATCTCGCTGCCTATACACCCTTCTTTAGCACAGTACTCTCGATAGGATGGACAAATAAGATATACAAGCTGGCCCCATTTTTGATAGAAGTCTTGAACCTCCCTTTCGGATGGAGACTTGGCTACGTGTTCCAGCCCTTGTCGGATGCATCAACGTCAAGATCTTCTTCTATCTCTCATAGCAGGTAACCTGTTTGCCCATGGAGCTCCAATGCAACTGTTGCAACACCTCTTGTCAAGAAGTTCTTGCATCACTGATCTCCAAACTTACGGGATCAATCTATCCGACGAAGAGAAAAAACTTTTTGCTCGATTCCCAGCATACCCTGGTCTTTGTATATGGAACGTGCACACGTTGGCAGGATCTGTTTGGATTATTTTTTACGCGCTTGGACTCAGCAAGGACCTTCCGTTCTTGGAATAAATCGCATCCTAAGCTATTAGCTCGTGGGAGCATCAGGTTTCTCTTCTCCTCAAGCAGCCATGAGCGCGAATGACACTCCCACCAACAATGGGGCAACTACAGTCATGATGACACCCTTCTTCCATTTCGTTAGCGGCGATTACCTCCTCTTCCAAGCCTGGAAGCCCACCTCTGGAGGTGCAACTGCTGGAGCCTGCATCGGTCTCTTCTTCTTTGCCCTCTTCGACAGATGGGTGAATGCAATTTCTCCTGTGATTGAATTTCACTTGAGACGAAGGTGCTTTGGCTTCTAATATAATACTCATCTACTTTGCTCATGCTTGGGCCTGTAGAACTTCGCGAAACATGCCTAGAAAGTTGTCGGGAAGCACTGTTCTAACTGCTCGCCGATCCAATTCAGATGCTACGGAAAATCCATCACCAGTTAAGAGATCAAATCCATTGCCCAGACGTACCTTTCCTCCTTTCATGCCCACCGTTGATGTTCCTCGAGGGATTTTGTATGCATTCCAGAGGTTAATGGGATTTGGTCTCATGTTGTCGGTCATGTAAGGCCATTGTCTGCTGGTCTGGAAGGATGTCCTTTGACATTCCCGTTCAGGACATTCAATGCCGGATATATCATCTCAATCCTCGTCGGGCTGGGGTTGGGAGAGATTCTCTTTGGAAGAATTTCTACTGGAATTGTGAAGCACGACGACCACTGAGATTACTCTGACTCATTGTCACTCTTGTAATATTAATTTTTCTGAAGGTCTATCTATTCTTATGCGGTGTCTTCATGTGGAATCTTAATGTGGAATTCTGTGCTTTGCCCTGCCTCGAAGCTGGAACAGACAAGGAACAGCAGATTGACGACAAGGTATACCATAGGAAAATCGTTAATGGATCGACGTTTCTTTGATTCGGATGTTACCCCTCCTACCCGTCGAATCCCATACTCATTCATCAATGGTTGAAAAAGTTTCTCTCGCCTCTGAGCTAATGGAAGTTGAATCCTGATCACGAAAAGGAAAGCTGCCAGCGCGGTTCCTGGATGACACTGGACTAGCATGTGTTATCCAATCTTCTCGGTTCTCGCCCTATCCGGTGTCGTCAATGCCTATCTACTTTCCTTTCAGTGTCTCAATTCTGTGGCAAGGACTATTTGACAGTATGTCATAAACCGTTTCCTAGAATTATCTCTAGCATCTAGGTGGTTACATTGAGATGGCAATTGGACAATCGTCAACAGGGTCGTGTAGTATTGCTCAACTCCCTTGATTCAAAAACATTTATCAAATGGCCAATAAATCGTCTGATATTGTATAGGACGTGAACATGCTGGGTGTATTTTCCTTTCCAGTACCATTATACGTTATCCCGGATCTCGGATGTGGTCAATGTTATCGTTCAAGTTACTGTTATTGGGGGTGATGGAAACCTCTATCAGAAGACGCTGGGTCTCCTTGTATTACTAGATCACCATTAGATCGGCTGACATTCCCTGTCGACGCTGTATGCTTACCCCACTCTCATCTACGCTGACATGACCGCCTTCAGCCGGGCTGTCCCAACCCACTGGCTCCGAGGCAGGAAGTGTCGCATCCTGGGGCACGACTATCTTGATACAGTTATGATACAAGCGTTGTTTATCATACACAGAAAGTAGAGGATTGTACCTTCCAGTGACGATATAGAATGCCTTAACCAGGGGAAATCATTCACACAGAGCCGGCCGTTTGTTCTCCATTTCGTGAGGGGGCCGCTTCGCTTTCTGGTCCATTGATCTTGGTTAGAGATTATATTTCTTTGAGTCGGTCCGGACTCTCAATGTAATTATTACATTACATTACACCTTGAACAGTTTCGGCTACGATCAACTAACAATAGATCCGAATAGTCTGATCCTTCGCTTGTGTTTGGCACACAGAGTTTGAGAAAAAACTTTTTCACTCCTGGATTCCGCCAGTGCATCAAGACTATAAAACATGCGTCATGTTCTCCAGCCACCTTGACCAGACCTTGAGCGCTGTTGACCCATGAAAACCCTACTTTCTGCACTCGTTTCTCTCGTCTTTGTTGCGCTTGTGAATGCACATTTCCAGATCGCTTTCCCGCCTCCCCGCGGTTCGTTTGTGGCAGCCGAAGAGCCAACTTTCTGTGGTATGATATCTACTCAGTTCTTTTTGTTCCTTGATGGCAGCTGCTCACAACGGCTGCCTTAGATGGCTTCACGAATGTTACTACGAACCGGACTGAATTTCCCCTCAGTGGAGGTTTCATCACACTCAACTCCGAACACCCTCACTGGTCCGGTAAGTAAAATCCGCTGGTATTTGGTGTCACATCAGTTCGATGACTTGATTCTAGCTGCTTTCTACATATCAAATACAACGAATCCGAACAGCTTCAATGATTTTTCGCAAATCAATCGATTTTTCCAACTTGATGGAGAGGGTTCCTTTTGTATTCCGCTCGACCTCGCGGCGTCCAACTTCACGGGTCTGCAAAATGGACAGAACATTACGATCCAAGTAAGTCACGGGCTCTTGACGATGAAAAGCAGCGCTGATAGGTCACTGAACAGATGTTGTATGACGGAGGAGACGGCAACTTGTTCCAAGTATGTCTTTCATCTCGAACTGTTTGTTATTCGTTACTCATGTTCATGATAGTGCTCTGATATCACCTTGACAAACAATACTTCTAGTATCAGCTCTGTGTCATGTACAAATTCGACAGACACAAACTCGACCACAAACTCGACACAATCCGGTACTCTGGGAGTAACTCCGTTTTCTGATATCAAGCATCTGGGCCTTTTGGCCATAGTCTTGATGATCTCTCTTATCATGTAAATTGTTTGATATCCCCCGTTGACCATCCACCTCAGTTGTATGGTATTGATTCCCGTCCGTAATGAATTTGGTTCCGCAGTGAGCGCAAGCCAATCTAAATACTCGGGTCGAAGATAGGTCAAAACTTGCAGCCAGTGCCTCTCGCGTTACGATCCTGTTGAAATTGCCTGGAATCTAGTTACATTCACGAAGTATTTCCCTGTTGAGAGGTAAGATCTCGGGATCAGTGGCTGTGTCCAAGACACGAGTCAATTCTCTGCCGAAATCATCTCTGTCTATTGGAGCGCTCAGACATTGGGAGTCCTGCTGGGTGTCAGTCCATCTGTGCCGAATATGGATCATCCAAAAAGCTCTTATATCTTGAGCCTTTTGAACTCTTTCTACTGCATCTGGAGCTTGCGAATCTACCCTTCTGGCGCTTATTTTCCTTGAACAGCCTTCGACCGCGGTTATTCAAATAAACTCCGTTTTGAACGGTCTTATCAATCAGAAGTGAGTAAGTTGTGCTTACTGGGATGTGCTTATCGGGATGCCGCAAATGACGGCTCTCGGCACGCAGTTACCTCAGGCTTACGGTCGTGTTTTGATGTCAGAGATTATTCCATATAAATTCGTGCAACAGCAACTTTCGGATTTGTTCGTTCCCCCAACAGATTTTTTGCTTGTCACGCATCACTCATCCCACACGGACTCATGTTTATCAGTTGTCGGAGAAAGGAACAGCCATGGGAGGTGGTGGACTGCAGAGCAGTGGAACCTGTCCCATCCTATCACGATGATGAAGGTGAGTCACTAGTGTTGGACTGCCGGTGACCATCCGACTCATGTCTCAGACTTGGATGTGCTTTTCATCAGTAAAACGGAAACTCGTGGCACTTATGTGTTCGATATACGTTCTCGCACCGAACAACATCTTAGGAGGCTTGTGATTTTTGCACAGCAACAGTTACTTCGAGAAGTCAAAAAGAGAGGACTTAATACCTTCCTAACAGAAGGGTACGAGATTCATCGAAACGACCTTAATGGAAGACTACTATTTTCCTAGATGGACGCTCACCCTTCTGCGAAAAGGGAAACATCAGCGTGTAGAAGTGCAATATATTGCACGAGGTCAGTGCGGGGGCTGATTTTGTGCCGTGAAATTCAATGCTCACGGTCTCGTCTTCTCAGCCGCAAAGATCGGAAAGCCTTGTAGACACCATCGACCGCCCCCTTTTATGGGCGTCTTATGTTCGGCACATTAGTATTTCTTCTTCCCGGGTGAGGGGGCGGGGGGCTTTGTAAAAGGCCCATAGGTTTCCAACTGAATACGCGATCAAATTTTTATTTTCATCCTCGTCTTCATGGTTCGGTGGGTTCGGTTGTAATCTATAAGGTGATTGATGCGTGGAAAAGCAACTCTAAGTTTCTGGTTTATCTTTATCACATGCTATGTTTCTGGGAGCTTGTCCTACAAAATAGGATCAAAAACAATGCAGGTGATCAAAACTACATAAAAACTACGGCAGGCCTCGGTATCCAAACTCTTGTAGGCTATCAGCTAGGACCACAGGGAAGTGTCGGTGTACTTCACGTTGAACTGGGCTCTGTCTGTTATTCCCTCGCGCTCAGTGAAATAAGGACCTCCGTATTTCTCGGGGCTCTCGGGAAATGCTATTGACGATTGGGTGTAATCTGATTGAAACATGTAGCAACTAAAAATGTGTTGTCTGCATCCTCGGGCGCCTCAACTATTGTCTCGATCTTCATAACTAATGGACCTGTTGAATGGACTGTTGAAAAGCGGCACATGACTAGGGACGACAAATAGAACCAGCGATGCAGCAGTTGTTTGCCCGGACTAGATAACGACTGGCAAACGAAAGTCACAATGATCCACTAAGAGTTGCTCTCCATATTACGGCTCAGATTTCGGAAGACTTGGCATATGATTTCTACGTACAAGCTTGAGGAGGACAGTATTTCGGAGTCTCATGCCATCACTGGTTCTTTGGCCGGTGCCAAGGCTTTTGGCGCCGACAACTATGATACCCTCATTACCAAGGCGGCTCTTCACGATGCTGTCAAGCCGCCACCCAAGGAGGGCGAGGAGGAAGCCAAATCCGTTGGTATCTTTTGCCATTCTATTTTTCAGTGCATAGCATTCTCCACCAAGACAGTAAAGGTGTATTGGAATGCCTCCAGAAATCCCTTTGCACAACGTATTCGACAACTGAAGAAGTAGTGACCGTTCAATCGCGCTGTAATACCCTTACCATCACTCTCTTGATTGCGGCGCATCTGCTGTCGGTTCGTCCTCAGACAATGAACTAAAAGTAACGCTCATCTTCGTCCATCAGGTTCCGCCTAAGTTCGTCAATAGCCTTGTAGAGCTCATTCATAATATTTCCTCTTCCGTCATCCATCCATCTCAGCATGCTCCTTCCGGTCTCATTGAAAGTGTGAAAGCATTAGAAAATGATTCAAAGGCATTTCAGAAGCACAATCCTACCCACCTTTTATGCTCCGCAGTTATGTTATTATGTCGTTTTTGTTGTTGTTGTTGTTCGTGGCCCCAGATGTTCAAAGTTGTTGATATGGGCTTTCGATGGTTAGAATTTCATCGGTGTCTGTTTCATAAGAGCACAAGCGGAAGTTCTGGGAGCCCCGCGAACTGGAATATCCACAGATCTCACACTACGGGAGCTCAAGGTAGACACGAGAGCTTGAAGATCTTATTAAATGAACACGCTCGAAGCCATTGTGTGGATGCGGAAGGGTCTGTACATCATCCATCTATATCTAATCCTTGTCGATTTTGCTTGATGGGCGCATTGCATATCCAGTCCACGACTGTAATAAACGTTCATCAGTTGGGCTCGGAAGGGGAGAGCTGATCCAATAGTTACTGACTTCATCGTAGAGGGCAACATTTCTTACACCTAGCAAACGTAGGCCTAACCACAAGACAGCAGCTGTCATTCCACTGCCACAGGTTGTGACGACAGATTTCTTGCCCTCGATGATCAGATTAGCCTGCTCGACACCGACAGCAGCTTCCAATGCCCCCTTCAAAGCACCTTCGGGAAGGAAAGTAGTGTATTCTGAGCCATTAACCTTGCTGATTTGCTTCTGGAGAAAGATGTTGAACGGTAATGAAAGTGAGTTGGGAATGTGACCAGATGAAAGGCCAGGGCGAGGTTCTGGGGCGGCACCGGTAAACCTTACATGGCACATGATTAGAATTGGCACGCCAAGCACAGTGGAATTGTTCACCTTTCCTTTGATCTAGCATCTAGAACAAGCTCCGAAGCTTCCGTGGAGAGATTAAGCAAAGAATTTGAGACCATTTGTTCGTAGTCTACTTGCGCATAAGCATCCATAAATTCGAACGGTCCTACCAGTCACTAACCTCGAGTCATTTGCTGGTTGAGATCAGGTATGGAATATCTCTTGGTGGAATGCTGCTGAGGCTCTCCAGTCTCTGTCTTCAAACCTTGATCTATCCATCGTGGCAGACCTCCATTAAGGACACTAGACTTGTCATGTCCAAATGCGCGGAACATAAATAGCGCTCTTGGGGAAGAAAAGACCCCGTGTGTATCGTAGAACACGACATGAGTGGAAGAGGTGATGCCAAATTGTCCTGGGAGAATGAGGAAATAAGTGACCTTGGGAACTGTATCCTTGAAACTCTTACCACATGCCTCAGCGAAAGCTTGCGGGCCAGGCATCATGTGCTTAAGACCAAGCGGATGAGGACTTGCAACTTCGTCCAGATCCAAGAATTGGGCTCCCGGAATTCGTTCCTTCAGGAATTCTGCTTTACCATTGCGAGGAGAATTCGGCATAAACCAGGATGCATCCAGAAGGACTACGTCTTTCTCTGTATCGCCAAGAGCTGTGAATTGGTCTGGATTCATAAGTAAAGGTCCTGATTGAGATTGAGAATATGACATCAGATTCCTTGCTCGGAGTAATTTGTGACGAAACAGTGAAGCCATGAGGTTTGAGCAGGAAATTCAACCAGCCAGCGATGAATGACAGCCCTCTGGATAAAGCACGAGTAAACACGGGTCCTTATTCAAGCCCTTCACAAATCTCCGCCTACCCTACGTCCAATGCCATCAGACCAGAGCACTTGGCTTATTTCAGTGCCTCAGGATGGTGACTCTGAAAGTCTTATCGAAGAAATTACACGAAAGCTGACCTCGCAGGCGAGACTACCCTCGAGGAAAATAACCCATTTGAACATCCCATCATTCAAGGTCTGGAACAGAGGATCGTCCACACCTTTCCACTCACCTAGTATCCAGTAGACAGGAACTCTTGATTCTCTGATTCGCCTTTCAGAGGATCTTTCGAAACAAGAGGCCTATTTCACAGCGACCGTCGCGAAGATCGTTGATACCTTGAGAAGCTTGCTGAATAATGACCCATCCAAGCTGTCTCAACATGTACTTGTCGATGAGCAGACTGTAGACAATTACTTGTTCAAGAATTGGGAGTGGAATGAAGGTCGTTATAGTATTCAAAAGAGCTTACACGATATTGTCGACGCACTCAACAAGGTATGCCAGCTTATATACCGTCACATTTATTATGGAGGTCATCGGGATGAACTAGGAAACCGCTTCCATTGATAGTGTGATGAAAATGAAGCTTAACAATTACAATCTCGTGAAAGGTTCTCTCACTCAAATGCAACGGAAGCAAATGTGTGTTCTTACTGTTTTCCATGGACAATTACGCTAATGCTTCAAGTAGGGGGGATCTCTCTGTTCGTTCACTGGTTGACGTTGTGTCTGCACAAGACTTCATACCGGAATCAGAGTACATGGAATCCGTGTTAGTAGCAGTTCCAAGGTAATCTGACTTTCCTTTCTCCTCTGCAGGGTACTCAATCACCCGTTAGGAACCTAGTCAAAGAATGGAACAGTACCTACGAAAGGCTAGTACAGATGGTGGTACCCAGATCCTCAAAGTATGCTCTTGATTCGATTGACTGTTTTTATACTCTCACCTTAATCACAGGATCATCCAATCAGACGACGAATTCACTCTCTTTGTCGTCGTCATTTTCAAACGTGTTCACGACGAATTCGTTCAGAAATGTAGGGATCGCAAGTAGGGATAAATCTATTTTCCGTTTCAGCCTCGCCTGATCTTCCCTAGGTTCATGGTTCGGGACTTCACCTTCTCTGAAGCCGAGATTCAGAAACAACGAGAGGAACTCTCTACAGCAAACTCCACGGAGAAAGAACTTTGGGTTGGTTTTTTTGAATTTATTTTTTATTGGGAGGTTTTCTGAAAAACTGATATCACGTTAGACAGAACTTTTGCGTCTCTCACGCATCAACTTTTCTGAAGCATTCCAGCTTCTTGTACACCTCAAAGTTGTCCGCCTGTTCGTTGAGAGTGTCTTACGCTACGGTCTCCCCGCTAGTTATACAGGTTTAATTATCAAGGTAGTGTGCATCATGCGTACCAGCAGTGCCCATAAAAAGACATTCTCACTCCCCCAATCTCTAGCCGGAGCCCCAGTCAATGAAGAAGACATTTGGTGTACTTCAAACTCAGTTCGCCTATCTCCGGCCTCGCTCAAACCATCAGAATCAGAGGAAGCAAAGTGGCAACGACGAATACATGGGCGAGTATTCTTCTTTGATGGAACAGGAGTTTTTTGATTTCGTGCTGTTCGAGGTTCCCTGGATTGTTTGATTTTCCTTATCCTGTTTCAGTTCTTCCCACTCGCATGGGGTGACGCAGTCCCTACGATTTGCAGTATACACAATGAGAGGCAATAATTCTGATTAATAATAAGTATACCAAAGAACCAGTCCATTGAACGGCTGAGTAGTGTAAGACCAGAAGAGATACATGTACATGATATGATGAACATGAAATGAGGATGCTGGGGTGATGAAGTGGGGATATGAATGCGGGGGGGTGTATACACATACATGAAGTGGTCACGTATGTTGCTGTCGTCGAGTATAAGTAGGATACAAGCAGAAGGGCAGGGAAAGCAGATAAAATGCAACCCAAGGAGGGAAGAGACCAAAGCAAAAGACAAGAACCAAACTAGAAGGAGAAGTTAAGGAGAAGTTGTGGAGAGGCGAGCGGATAGTTAAAAAGGAAAAGAACCAATGAAGGAAAAAGTCAAGCCCATGGTTGGATTCACAAATACTACTGGAACAGGTAATCGCCTTGCGATGCCAAAAATGCAAGTAGGTAGATAAAAATGTATCTGTATGAAACGACCCGCACATGTGGCACCAGATGCAATAAAAGGAGCATGAGATCACTAGGAGACAATAACAGAAGGCCACATCTACAATCCGAGGCCAAAAAGCATCTTTGAGACATCTTGCGGATGATTATTCGGCGTTCGACCAGATCTCTGACGAGTGGGTGATGGACCAGATAATCTTGCGGCAGTGGGGGGAATAGGAGGAATACTGGTAGCAATAACGCCCGAGCCAACAGCCCCAACACCAGAGGCAGCTGAAGTCAAATTTACTTGTGGAATGCCCGTCGGAGATGGCCCGTACACACTCGGGAATGAAGGTGCAGTCCCAGAGATAGGACTAATATCTCCACCTGTGTCACCGCCCATTGTTGAAGTTGGAGAATCCGGTGGCGCTATCCCAGAATTTGATTCAGTGATTTTTGAGAGCGAGTATGTGAGATCAAGCGATTGAGCTCGGTTTGTCAAGGAACGCGGCTTGTGTGATTGATCTTTGAGTTTGGCCTCGAGAAAAGAATCGGAGCCACGTTTAAACGCGTCTTCCATGGTATGGTTCGTACGGCTAGATACTCCAGAACCCTGAACAATGTGACTCATTGAGGGATGGTTCTCACAGCGAGCAAGACAAAAAAACAACTCACAATCGGGGCCAGAGGGGTACTGGGTGACCAATAATCCACTCCGCCTCCATGGGGCCCAGAACCCAAGTAACTCGACTCTGAATGATTATGATCGTCAAAGATATAGGAGCCCACGGGAGAATGAAACAAGGCTTTGACATCGGGAGATGAACTTGCAAGACGGAGCCTCCGATCGCCGATCAATTCAGACCCGTTAATGTCCATCGACTCTGCGTAGGCTATGATAGGATTGAGTGTCCGAGACTGGGGTTACTGAGTATGACTTCCTACCATGTCTGCGAGTGCGAGCAGTCGATAGAACCTTACTATCGAAATGAGGGAATGCGTCAGCGAAGGAGTCGCCGCGCTTGTGACCCTGTGACGTCGGGGAAGGGTAGACGTGAACTCCCAATTTTTGAAGAAATTGCTCTAGCATCTCACGGGCCGTGATGAGGAAATCAGTGTTGCTACGTTGACACCTGAACTTGAACGAGTAATCAATAGGCGTTTCAGTGCCAGATGCGCCATTTGCCGGAAGTGTCTGCTTGAAATTCGGAATAATGGACACTTGCAATTCGCGCTTTACACGTTCCACAAGGTTGATGAAGTCAGGAGTATTACAGAGGCGAGGGAGATCAGAGTTCGGGGGAACGGCCATGTCTGCTTCGAAAGGCACATGGTCCTATCAGAGGATAAATTAAGCTTACTCAAGTTGAGGTTGCGAGGGACATACCAGTAACATGGCGCCTGTGATCTGGACTTGGCTCTCTGGGCCATAAATGGTAACCACGTCAGATGCGGTCTCCTTGTCGGGGAACCGCACATGGGAATTGGTTTTCGCCTCGATATCATGAATGAAGATACTCTTCTCCCCCAATAATATGCGGTGATATCTTCGGGGTATGGAAATAGTTTCGTTTACGAAATCCTTGTCCTGGGCAGACGTCAATCAACGTCCAATAGACTTAGAGAGAAATGCAAACCTTGGGATTGACGAGTTCCATCACTGACTGTTTGAGATTCTCAAGGTTGATCGCATTTTTGGCAGGAGTACGGGCCACCACATTATCGTCGTTATCGTTATAACCGCCCAATGCTGCGAACTCCTCTGCATTCGAGAACTTGACATAAACACCATACTTTTTCATGATGCGCTGGATACTCCGCCCACCAACACCAATTATACGCTTGTGGTAGGCTTCAGGGACGTGGAATGATATTTCGGCAGGTAGTTCCTCCTGAAGAAGTGTCAAGCCCTGGAGGACGGAGCTATCGGAACCTGATATATCTATCAAGAAGTTATGGTCGTTAAATGTCTCAAACTTAATCTTGACGTTGGTAGTCTGCATGATTTTGTTTATTTTTCCGTTCTTTTTCCCACTGATGAACTCTCGATGTTCGTTCGCAAGCTCAATCTGGAAACGAATCTCATGGTGAAATGTCTGAGAGATATTGTATCAATGTTAGACATCGAAATCAACGAAAAAATACTCGCCTTGATCATATCTAATTCTAGTATCATGTTTACAGCGGCACACACTTCATGCTCCAACCCGTGCATCTCAAAGCACATACTTTTGAATACAGCCTCGACACCAGTCACAACGGATATCTGGTTAAGAAGGGTAGTGACGTTAGATTGGTTGAGAGTAGCAGGTGGGAGAAGCGCGTTAAATTGGATGGGCAATAGCCAGAAGGACCCGACGTAAGACTGACATGCCTAGACAAATGAAGGTGAATATAGGTTCATGAAAAGAGCATCGTGACATACTAATTGCATGATAGATCTAATAGTGCGTTGAACGTTCACTTTGGAGTCGCCAAAGACAGATATAAGACTGGTGGAGCTTCCCAGGGGAGGGAACTGGATGAATGTAGAGTTGTCGCTCATGATTGATTTGAGATCTTCTGCGCGGTCGGTAATCATCCAATCGAGTTTGCGCGGGAGAATTGCAGTGTCTTTTGAAAACGCGTTGTTACGCTGGCAATATATATATACGTGAAAATTTGTTTGACGCTTCACGCACGAGTGAAGGTATTATGCACCTTGTTCAAAGAAACCTGATACAACATATCTCGCGCCCGCTGCACACCAAAAAACTCGCCAGTAATCCAGATAGTGTTGGTGCTGTGTCCAAGTGTTCCCGTTCCTGTCGGATCAGTGGCAAAGACGCCCTGCAAAGGGGAAGGAAAGTAGATATTTGTGGCCGTTTCTTCCTGGATAGTCTGTATTACATGTCGTTTCTTGCCCGCAACGATAGGGTGCATTTTATGGTCTATTTCGCAAATCTCAGCGTGAAGGCCACTCTGGGGTACGCCGCGTAAGGAACAGATGACGACAAAAAAGCCATGACTGACCAATTCATCCAGCATGACCAGCAGGCGGACGCGGGCAAGGTCTACTGCATCCTCCGTACCAGTAATGACGAGTTCACAGACGCGTTCTGTCTCGAGACCCGACCAGCCGCTATTGATGCTGATACCATCAGGGGGAGTACGATTTACGGCGGAAAGGGGACTGTTGACAACGGCAATATGTGCAAGCGTCTCAGACGCAATATCATCCAGGCGACGGCGGACTTCAGGTTTGAGAGTTGGTTTTAAGAAAGGAGAGTCAAGGATCTCTGAACGGGAGACTTTAATTGCGGTCCGATGCTGTCGAGGTGTCAAGAGAGATGAAAAAGCCCAGACAGGAAACCTACCTGGATGGGACAGTCCTTGAGGATAAGACCTCTTGTGAGCATGACCGGCTGGTATGTTCCGGTGATGTGGAAATTGTAAGCCTTGCCATGGTCAACGGGATAGTAAGAAACATGGCAGCCATGGAGCTGCATGGCCATGACGACGAGTTTCTGAACTGCATCTGCGTCAGAGGCGAGGTGCTCAGGCAGAAGAGGCGGCTGGTATGGCTCATGGTGGAAATCTCTTGAGGATGTAGTGGACAGCGTATGTCGAGACCGGCGTGGATAGACAAAGGAGGTTGTGTAGACATCCATGGTGAGGGTATGAGGAGGAAGGAAGGGTATTGCTGATCAGTCCCTTTCGAAAAGGAGACCATATATAATCGCATTTTGTCTCACCTTAACAGAAAACATTTATTCTACGTCTACGATAAAATTTAACTATCGCCTGTGTACTCCATTACCCATCATCTGCACCAAGCCACACTGCTCGCAAATCATCATCCTCCTCCCGCTCCTGCGCCCGCTCATCCTGGAAATCAAATAACTTGTAGTAGCATGCCAACCCAGGAATCGAGAAATGCTGGTATGGATTCGATCGCTCTAGCTTCACCCCGCACCGATAGCAAAAATGTTGTCCGCACTGCCGACATGTCATCTGCAATTATTAATTTCAGTCTCATCATTCTTCTTCGCTGGCTCGGCACCTACATGGTTACACCCTAAATTCTTTTCCACATGGATCTCGCACCCTGGGCAGGCTATTGTCGAGGCTTGAAGCCAGCGCTTGTTCGCCATCTCTTCTTCATACAAGCGTACGAGGCGCTGGACATTATTTCTGCCGTATTTCTTCTCTATGTACTCGCGTTCTGATGATTCATCTTGGGCTGCCAGGTACTCAAGGACAATTTTTTCTGAGTGTGCGATCGGGCAGTCAATTATCGGTCCGTGCCTGTAAAGCTTTTTCAGCATTGTGTCGTTAGGCGGATATCAAAAATCGACTACTTGCCATGTTCTCCGACAAAATGCACAGAAAGTGAATCCACATTTGGGGCACTGACGAAATCGCTCCCATCCTGTCCCTTCCCCCATATCTGAAGGCCTGGGTACGGGGATCTGACAATGCTCCCTGGGACAATGCACAATAGATGGATCTACACCATGGTCAGTCTGCTTGTAGAGATGTTCGCGAGCCCACTTGCCTCTTTCTAGATCTCTCTTTTCTCGGAGCCTTCTCCAACGCTGCAGGTCGCCTTCCGAGACCACTTGCGCGACTTCCTCCTCCTGAGCTTCTCGCCCCACTTTGACGCAATCTGGGTCAGGACAGCCCACCCGTTCTACGTCACCTTCTTCTATACATAATTTCCAGAAATCCTGGAGGCATGATCGACAGAAGATATGAGCGCACGACAGACGCAGACATTTCGATCCCTTCAGGCTTGTTAAGCATATCGAGCATGGATATGAGTTTTTCGCGAATTCGAATGATTTTGATGACGCTTCATGTGCCTGCAATACTGATGCTAGAGCATGCGGTTCCGTGTGATAGATTCTACCGGCGGTAAGAATCTGAGCGCTTCTATTTAGGAGACATACAGACAGGATAGTTTTGCCGTCTTCATGCCATAGCATGTCCAGCTCAGACAGAAATTCCCCCGTGTGGATGTACTCTATCCAATTATAAAGAACACCTTCGCCGGCTTGCCATTGGCCCCTCAGCTTGCTTTGGAGTTCTAATAACGGTTTAGATAGCCATGAATGTGTAGCACGAAGAGACAAGATCCGAGGAGGACAAGTGGTAGGGTATCCTTGGGGAAGAGATAGCTGTAATAGAAGTGGTGGCAATGTTGACAACTTTAGTGATTGGCTAGGTAGCAGCTTACTGCTACTTGACAAAACCTGCGGCACGATTTTGACCAGACGCGTGTCATTGAATTCTATCGGGATTTCCAGTGCAAGTAACCCGTCGTCGCTCATCTGGCTTGCTATGCATTCCGGATATATCGACTGTAGTGAGCAAATGAGAGCAGTACAGTAGGTACAGTGTATGAGGAGCCACTTACCTCCAGTACCTCAAATTCTTCTTGTTGCATTCTGAAACATGTGTTCGCGTCCATGCCGTCTTCTGGCATATCACACTAGAGAGCAAATCAAGGTCTCGCGATTGCCCATATGAAGTCAACTGCACCTATTTTAAGGTTAGGTTAGGAATTGATACTTTTTTGATCAAGGCCATTCCTTCACATCCTCATACAGAATATACTGAACATGAACAACTGAACCAAAAAGAAAAATTTATATGGCCACAATCCAGGAGTTTATTCGTGCTTTGAAGGCGTCTTCGGATCCTCCTGTAGCCGGAGGACGGACTAAGATTGAAATAGCTCGTCATGCCTGGGACGACAACGCTTTTTTCTTGCCGAGCAAAGCCCAAGTTATTGCTGACTGGCTCTTATCCACCTTCCTTAAGGACAAATCAAAATCAGCGTGGGCACTGAGCAGCTCTTTTCTCTGACTTGCACTCATTGGTTTCATCAGGTCTACCAGCTCTATCTTTGACTCCAGTCACTGGAAATTACTTCTAGATGTGCTTACGGACCAGGGTCTTCCGGTTCCCCTTTCAACATGGCTTCCGCCCCTCCTCTATCGTATATCTCTTCTGCCAATTCTGTCCGCTTTTATGGCCAAATTTGGAGAGGCTGGATCTCCAATGGAACTGTCTACTGTGGTCTGTTCGTGTGCCAATAAACTATGGGCTCTCGCCGAACACAAGATGTTACTCGAAGATTTAACAGATATCTTCAGTTCGGTATTGCAAAGGGCGGAACAAGGACACTTGACTCCGGGGATCATCACCATTGGTATCCTTGTTACGTCGTCATATCGCACCTCACTAGGGAATGTCACAAACAAGAAGAAGGTTTGTTCGTCTGTGCTGATAATATGTACTCCGGTAAATTTTACTAACCTTTATCACCAGTTTTATAACCTATTCCTTCAATCAGTCTTCCCCTGCTGGCTCCGCGTCCTTTCGCAGTCCCTCCCACTGTCATCAAACTTTCCACCCGAAGAAGGCAAAGTCGGTTCTCTCTATGAGGACATATACAATGCAGGTAGGGATACGCTTTTCAATCTCGACACCCTCCGTCAATTGTGCGAAGACCGCCCAACGGATCAATCTACTGCACTCTTCAACTGCCTTCAGAAAGCTTGTTCCTCTTCTTCTGAATTTCAAGCTGTTCTATCAATCATGCCAAAGATATTCCTATCATTTGTACAGGCGGTAAAACGGCACCGTGGCACAGTTTTCAGTCAAACTTCGAAGGCTATCGGTGCCGGGCTGAATGATGAAGTCAATACCGCGTCGATGAGATTTCTCGTGAATTGTGAGGTAGTGATTGCTTCTGTTGGTGAAAGTGGAGAGATGCGCACGGAGGTTTGGGACGCAAGGTTGAGACTGTTGGAAAGTGTTTTTGAGGAGAAGTTGTTCAACACTCAACAAGATGCGTTTGAGGCATTGGGGACCATCGTTCTGGACATAATTGGCGTGCTTGAACACTCGTGGAAAGGTCGGTCAGTCCAGTAGTATATTCATCCAAACGCGATTCATGGCCATTATCAATTAGTTGGATACGGGGATGTGGTCTCTTCTGCCGTCAAATGTTTATACAAAATTGGTCAGATCGATTGTGACCTTCTTCTCCCTTCACTCCCCCGCATCCTGCCGCTTATACTTCCTGTAAGCCCCTTGACCTATCCCAGTCGATGCTCTGACAGTTTTTAATATCAGATCTCATCAAAAGACTTAACAACAGCATCCTTCCTCGACCTCATTCTCGATTATCATACCAAAACCCGTACTCTCAACGATCACATCCATAATCTCTTAGCCTCCTTCTCATCGACCTCTTTCCCATCTGAGGATTCTGCTGACATGCACGAAGTATATGTTCAGTGTTTTTCAAGTCACGTTGTGAGTAACCGGAGTCTAGAACGGTTGGGCCGCGCAATTAGGACGTTTTTGACACCTGGACAAACATTAAGATGTGTCGAGATGATCTTTGAAACGATAAACGATAGTTGGAAAGCCTTTTCCAATTCTTTGAAGGGAATAGGCGATCTCAAGGAAAACGCAATGGCCGTTGACTCTGGGTTTGAATCTCAAGCTCAAGATGTTAAAGCCTTGGCCGTGTCACTCTCATTGCAAGTATATTTGATCCTTTTCGTCCTCACAAATCTGCCAATGCAGCATCTTACGGAAGAGTCGGCTATGAGTGTGCGGTGCCTAGTTTCTAACTTCAGGGAACAGACTGTCCGCAAGGCTTTACTCAAAATACTCAGAGTCAAACGACTACTTCCCGGAAAAGGGAAGAAGAGGAGAGAATCTGTAGTAGCCAGAGACGGATGGGAGACCCAGATTGTTGCCACTGCGATGCTGAGGGTTGAATATGTTCTGAATGTTGCCAAGATTACTACACAGGACAGCATGATGAAAGTCATCGAGCAGGCGAAGGGGGTCATTAACACAACAGGTGGAAGTGGTGAATTGATTGCGGAATTAGAACTGGAGATTGTGAGTCGTGACTTTGAAAACAATCAAGGTTACATTTTTTCATGTCCTCCTTGGCAGTTCAGGACTCTGTTACACTATCTTTCTCTGAATGATATCCAGCAAGGCCCTCCATCGCGAGATCTCGATATTGTCCTTTCGTATCTCAACAGCGCATTCAAACCCTCTGGTACGACTTGGTCTGGTCTACCGTGCCACTTGAAGGGCCCCGAATCGGGTGCATTAGCTGTGTTACATCTGATTCTTGAAAGATGGCTTTCCTTGCTAGAGTAAGTCCCTTCTCACCGGTGTCTTCGGTTTATCTCATATCAGGATTAGCCAACTAGCGACCTCCTCCCAACTGACCAACATCATTCAGCTTATCCTGGGTATTGATCTCGAATCCATAGCAAATGCTCCGAATATAGTCGATCCGGAGCTACGTCCGGAGTACCTTCTCTTTCGTCTCCTTCATTCTGCCGAATTTTGGGAGATGCAAAACCTGAGATGTGAGAGGTGCTCTTGTTTTTGCAATTGGAGTTTGACTGATCGACTTCAGCTGCTATGCTATCTTATCTTGTTGAGGCTGCCAGCACCACAACTGCTCAAATTCAGGAGAGCGAACTGGCCGTATATCGCCTACTTCTTTATGTTCCAACAGAGTACTTCACTAAGAATGCTCGAACGCGTCTTGTCAAGAGAGCCCGTGAGGTGGATTTCCAACTAGTTAAAGGTTTCGTTGAGGGGGAGAAAGGGACAGAGCACAGCTTGGACCAACAGAGATCCGCATTGCGCAATCTGATTACTCTGCGAGTGTTCTTGGGAAGGGTGATTGGGCTCGTGGGTTTTGAGCGCATTTCGGTGAGCACGGATTATGTCGAAACTTGTCTTCTCAGCTCTGATAGACAACAGGATGCTGACTTGGGTGGTTTTATTGTGCATCTCCTGACGTTCGATTGTGAAATCGAAGGCCTGGAATATGATGCTTTCGTTCAGTCTACTCTTGATTTGACTGTTACATGCTTCAGGTGCGCTTATGAATTATTTACAGGGGACAAGAAGATTCTAACATCATTACATCAGTGAAATCTTGAGGAATGCAAATTCCTATTCAGATTCTTTGTTTAGAGTCTTATCTTCCTTCAACCAGAGTACCATTCTCGTTGGTAGAAATCATGGTATTCAACCGCGCCTGCAGTCTCAGACCATCTACAGTCTGGTAACTGAAATTCTCAAACTCAAGGATAGTGCAAGGTGATTTCACTCTTCTACTCAAGATTGTCATTAACAATTTTTTCAAGTCTGCCCTCTGAATGCATCAGTTCCTTGCGTACATTCCACGATCGTCTAAGCGCAACTATCTCACGTTACGTGAAGCATGTCAACTCATCCAACCTGACGCACTATTTGGAGAGTCTGACCGGATGGTGCTGCGTGCTCAATCTGCGAAGATGGTTGGGTGAGAATCATCCTGGTGTGTTTTGTCTTCCTGACTTCCATCATCTAATGCATGACCTTGGTGGTTCAGAGGATGACGCCTGCATCGGAAAACACTTGATTTCTGTCGCTATTCGATCGTGTCAAGTGGCAGATGATTGCAAAATCTCGATATCTGCTATCCTCCAGGCAGAAATGTTCCTTCTAACGGAAGAGAGAAGTCGACGAAGACAGTTGGATCTCATTGTTGCGGCTTTCGTTGTGTTTCACGGTAGTTCTAGTGATGCTGGTGAGTCAGCCGGCCGACTTACCGTCAGTTCTCCGTCCCAGTTGCTCATCACCATTAGCCCGTAGAGAACTGAGTGTCCATATATCTGCGATATCTAAGCTTTTAGGGGCAGATGACTATTCATATACTCTTGATTTAGTTTTAGAATCTCTATCGCCCAGCTCTCTGCCTGTGGACAAACTTGCAATTGTTGTTCATCTCGCTAATTTACTCCTCAAGAGCAATCCGCAATGTAAGTTGGAAATCTATTCTTGATTTCCCTAGAGAACGGTCTCTGAAAGATGCTTACAGATACGCTGGGGCATATGCAATCATTCTCAACCCAGTGTTTAAACACGTTTTCTGATAATAGTACATTCATGTGCAATAGCGCCGCGCTACGTCTATCTATTCTTGAGTTCGTGGCACAACACTGCTCAGAACGGGTAAGCGCTTGGTTTTGTGAGATACCAGCCTGGACTGATTTTGGAGGAAGCCTGCAATATTGCGCTCGATCGATATTGGAAGTATATTTATAGTTCTTTTCAGCTTCCTCAGACCCTCAGAAGAACATGACGAAAGGACTGCGCCAGAAGTCTTCCACAAGATCATCGCTAGCATCAGTGCCCTCGTCCGCCTTCGGAGGGACCTCGTTGTCTCCGTCCTACCACATCTTGGCCTCGCTCTAAACAAGTTGATCTCTCTGATACGCAGCTGTCGTCCCCAGCTAGGTTCTAAACAGACGGATATGGTTATGCGGAATTTCCCTCGATGGGTAGCCATCGGTCAACCTTTAGGACTGGAAGAGGGCCGTATGTTGTCCCGCCTCCTCGAGACCCTAAACGTGAAGACGGTGGTTCGAAGTCATGTGGCAAGCAAAGCACAGAAAGCCGAATCACTTGCAAAACCATTTTCGAAACACGCAGCCTACGTTTTGGCAGCCTACATTGAAGCGCTCAATGATCCGCTTTGTGTCATCGGGTTGGAGATGCGACGAGAATTTGAGCCAGGGCTCTTTGCGTTGTGTGAAATAATGGGAGAACACGCAAGGGACGCGCTGTATGTCAGTCTAGACAATGATGACAAGGCTGTTCTGAAGATGATTTGGAAAGAATATGGAAAGCAACGCTATGTTGGTAGAGGATAGATTATTGAATGACGTGAAGCTGTATGATACCTCAATGTGCATGGCTGGCTTACCATTCCGATGCATGTCTACAATGTCGCAACTTCACACTTCGAGTTGCTTTTTTGTGTACGAGGAATTGCGTCACCACAGTCTCTCTTCACACAACAAAAAGACCTGCTCTCGTGGGCTCATTTCCGTAGTTGTTCTGATAGTTCAACTGTGTCAGGAACGAGACAGAAATTAAAGTAGCGCAGGCAAGCAGAGTTCACACTGACTTATTGCGCCACTGTAGCAGAGAAATAATTCTTTGTGAATGGCTCGCAGAAAATGCCTCATAGGTGTTTGGGGTCCTGGGTAAATTGCCCAGCCAATAGCAGAATTGCGACCAGCTCAAAGGCCTCTCAACCTGCCTGTTTAGGAATTGCTGGGTTTGCGCATATAAATCCTGGGTTGAAATCTTCCGAGGTCATCTGATTTTTGCCTTTCCCTTCCTCTCCCTTCCTCCCAAGTCTCACTCGAAAAGATCCTATTTTTTGTGCATGCTCTCAACCAAAGGGCTCTTTGGACCGCCTTTACAGGCTTGGTTTCTAAGCTTGGTGACAAGGTTTTGTAATTAACGATGTTTGGCTTTCGTGCTCATATCTGGTCATCCCTCTGGCAAAACTGCTACATCAGTAACGTCTCTTAACTTCTCGCCAAAAGCTTGAACATCTCATCCTTGCGTTGTAGACATGGCTCAATGGTGAAGAGTTTTTATTATGACAATTCTCCTGTTGGACCAGCGTGGAGTCTCGTATCGCCACTTGACCACGTTCCTCCTCCCTGTTCTCATCGTCACTACCTGATCGAGCAGTTCCCGAGCCATTCTCCGAGTGAACGCCAAGCTTTTTCCCGCATGACTGTTCCAATCGTTGCTTATGGTTTCAAGCTGTCGTCAAGCTGTTATCCGCCTTCATCCATTCATCCCTAATTAGGTGAAGGTTCCCGAGTCAGCTTTGATCACGCGGATGGCTCGGGAACGTAGAGGCTGACTCGGGAACTCATCGAAATGTCCGTATGTTTTAAATCCAAAGATTTGGACTGTTACACCCTGGTAAACTTGGATAAGCAATAAATTTCTTGCCCTTCAGATTACTTGGAGAATTTACCTTGATCATTTACATTCGTTCAAGCGCGTGCGGTCTGTCGTTCAAGTGCTTAGTCGATGAGTAAACGTTCGTTACGGTATATTTTCGCCCTTGGATGCATTTCCTGGATGGCATTGCCGGATCCGCCGCAAAAAGCTCGTTCGTTGACTGGGTGACCCCCAACTTACAATTAGAGAGGCTAGCCCCAGAGCGAGCGGAAGCAATCGACTTTTCTCAGAACATCTCTTCGCGTCTTGAATTTTTGAGCATTGGTATCGATGCTTCACTGGGACCGTGGCATTGCAATTCAAAACAAGTGGTGTGCAGAAACTCTGAGTAGACGGTAAATGGCATGCTAGTGTCATCTAATAATGCTTGAAGATAGAAACTTTACTCAAGACGAGATTGTAGATTGTCATTTACATGTGATATTAAAATAAATTCTTCGTTCGTTCCTGCAGAGATCAACAAGGGGTGTTAGGGGGCATGTACATGATATTTATTTTTTACTTTTCTCTTAACAATAAGAGATAATTATGACCTTGAGAGTCAATTTATAACTAAGGCAAAAGTATCATTGGGAGTGATGACTACTTTATTGGGAGTGATGTCTACTTTTAAAAAAATTGGACTATAAAAAGGAGCGTTTTTGAGAAAAAAATATTCAGCATCGGCTGGATATGAATCACTGATTCTGTCGACAACAATTGGTTCCTGTGTTATCTTCCTATTAGTTCTGGGTAGTAGCTTACATATTATTTTCAGGCGTCTGGTCCTAAACCAGCAGTATCTGACCAAGGAAAGAAGTTGGCCAAAAAATTCGGGAATTGCCGAGGTGACCAAGCCAAGCTCAGAAATCTCTAGTAATCCTCAGCCTCTTGGTTTCCTTCCCCAGTATGATTTATGACTCGACTACAGCCTCTCATCTCAAGCCGTGGCTTGTCCGTACTTTGGAACCAATGTATGTCCATCTCGTGAATTTCTCCTGCGGCGGGCTATAGCTTATTGCTTCTATCCAGATGTGACGCTGAACCAGGAGCACTGGCAGACTATATTCTAGCGCTTCTGAAACATAATGTGTCCGAACACGAAATGCGGAAAGAGTTGCTGGTTCAGCTTGATGAGTTTCTGGAAAAAGGTATACTTGATGCAAACTCGGGCTGCTGAATCCAACCTGACTGAACGCCAGAATGCCTGTCTTTTGTTGATACATTATTCACCGTTCTTCGAACAAAATCTTATGTACCCTACACTGCTGAAGCAACACCGCAAAAAACGATTGACAATGGCATTCCAATACCACTTGACCTCATCGCATCTCCGCCTACAGACTCTGGCAGTGACAGGAACGGGAAACGAGCAATGGAAGGTGGTGAAAGAGACGCTCGTCCCTCAACTAAAGGAGCTCGTCTAAATGCCGATGGTCAATTCTCAAGATATGGAAGTGAAGGTCGGTCGAGCGGTCAGTGGGAGGGGAGGGGAGGCGAAGGTCGAGGGCATGGTTATACCAACGGAGGGATGGACAGTTACAGTGCTCATGTCATGGGCTATGCGAATGGGAGCAGAAGGCCACAGTCTTACCAACCGCCTGATCAGAGGAGGGGGATTTGTAGGGACTATCACAGTGAGTTTGACTGCCACTCAACACCAAATATAATATCTGATCAGGCTCCCAGACAATGGATACTGTGTCCGTGGGGCGATGTGCAAATACAGCCATGGCGGAGATGCTATGATACCGGGACAACTATATCCAATACCATTCTTGCCAATGTTTCCTGGAGGGATGCCTTTCTCATCAGGCGGTAGTTACGATCCAAATGACTCCCTAATGGATATGCGCCCAAAGTATCAGCGTACCCCAATGCTTCCTCGAAGTCAGCAAGAAGAAAACGGTCTCGTTCGCGTTTCCGGTGAATTGCCCGTCATCCAGGATTTGACACCTGCTATCACAAGAGATCCCACAGACACTTCCTCCACTGATAATCAACCTCAAATCCATGATTCCCCAACGATGGGTAATGGTCAGATACAGTCTAAATCATCCACACAGCAAATAGATGACACACAGCAAACATTTCCCGGAGTGCCTCTGATTAGTTTTATGCCTACAGACATGGGAATGGGAAACAGTCATCGGGGTGGTTATCGTGGACGAGGCCGGGGTCGAGGTCGAGGCATATTCGATGGAGAGGTGCATAACTTCCGACCTGAACGGAGGGATAGCAAAACACTGGTTGTTGAAAAAATCCCTGAAGATAAGTTGTCATTGGAAAATGTTAACGATTGGTTCAAACGTTTCGGCTCCGTGACCAACGTCGCTATTGATAAGGCTGGAGGGAAAGCACTTGTCAGCTTTTCATCACACGACGAAGCACACGCAGCTTGGAAATCGGAGGACGCTGTCTTTAATAACCGGTTTGTCAAGGTATTCTGGCATCGACCAATGGAAGGCCAAGGTCAAATGGGTGCCCGAATGCTGGCTGCATCTGCCGATGCAGTAGCAAATCTAACAACTAACCCGAACTCAACACCATCTGTTCCAATGCCTCTTTCATTGTCAACAAGTACGAAAACGAAAACGGCCTCCACACCTGCAACTTCAGCATTAGTTGCCAAGCAACAGCAGCTCGAGCAACAGATTTCCGAACAAAAAACGCTAATGGCCTCACTCGATTCTGCGATGCCAGAGCAGAAAAAGAATATTATGATGCGATTACGAAAATTGGACGAAGAAATGCGAACAACCTCCACTACTCCTCTTCCATCAGTCTCACAGCCGAGTTCAAAAATACCTTCGTCTGTAACTGATAACAAGGAGAAGGAGAAGAGGGTGCGAGAGAGGCTCAACAAGGAATTGGAACTTCATGGTACTACGGATGGTACTACGGGTCCACCGTCTTCCGCTCCAGCATCGACCGAGAAGCAGGAAACGACTGAGGAGTTGAAGGCGAAACTAGAAAAACTCCAAGCTGAGGTACGGTCCATCCTGTTATATTGATTTTTATTTTTACTCAGCGTTCAATTCCGAAGGCTGCAAGTCTGGGCTTGGACACAGGAATCCCGTCGGGAGACTGGCCAAGTAGCACAACTTTTTACAGAGGTAGCTACCGCGGACGTGCCAGAGGACGGGGTTTCTTCCGTGGTGCCTCATGGGGTGCACCACCGAAGCTCAACATGACGCTTGACAACAGGCCGAAAAAATTGTTGTTGAAAGGCGTGAAGAATGACCAGATACAAACAGTAAAGGATTGGTATCAGGTGTGCCATTTCTCAAACCTATGGACTGGATCTCCACTGAAATCCATGTTTTTAGACTACAGGTCAGCTGGATACGGTTGATTCACAGGAGAATGGAGATATTATCGTGTCCTTTAAGACTCGTGCGGGTGCGGAGCAGGTTGGTTTAATTTTACGCACCTTCATATACGGTCGTCCTTACTGAGTGGCATACCAGGGTCTTGCAAAAGGGCAAGATATTTCAACCATTGGTCGGGTCTGGCTGACCTGGTATACTGGGAAGTCTTTGGGAACCCCTTTGGCACCGGGCTCAACCAACAAAGTGTCTACTGAATCCTCTGCTATTTCTGCAGAAAGCGAAAGTGGTCGACTTCGGACACCGGAACCAGAAGCAGAAGAAGAAATGGTAGTAAGAGGATGGGGCGGTGACGATGATGGGGATGGGATGGGGATGCTCTAACGACTTTTTCCCTGCAGACGTTCGGGCCGTGGCACTGGACTCGGGGGAGATAGTTTTTGTTCTGCTCCCCTATGCTTCCAACGCTCTTGTGACCGCCTGTGTTGCAAGTTTGTCTGCTTCAACCTTTGGCCTCGTATTGTTACTTTATCGTGGCTGTCTTCGATTGTATTTAACATTATATAACAACCTGGTAAAGACCTCTGTTGGGATGGTCACTACGTTGTGTAATGCCCCCTTCTTGCTCTTTATGTACTCCTGTGTGTATGTCCCTTACTCGAGCAACAATCTGCTGACATGTCGCATCCTCCAGCCTTTGTTTTCGGGTGCGAACAGTGAGGACAGGTTCAGTTGGTTATGTCATACATTGTTCCTGGTGGGATGGCATGGATTCTAGTCCAATATCTCTGTTGCCACACGTCGCGTCTACACCGAAAATGTTATGAGACCTTAGAGTCCAGTGATTGGAACAATAAGGGACCTTATTTCTATTAGTGGCCAGACTAAGGCTAAGGATACTAGATGAACTATTGCAGTATATGTTGTGCTGTATATGCATGGTCCATGCTCCTGCAGATTGAGTCATGGTAACTGTGGGATTGAGTCATAACAAACTAAATATCATGACATTGCTATAGGATTTTGCTGGGTATTCTGATTATAGGAGTTCTTGGTGCTTCTGGATGATCTTTATGAAATCTGTAGTATGCCTTGAGTGCTCTTTAATGACTTCTTGTTGGTCTTCCCAAGTAGCTTCTTCAAAAGGTTAACCTTTCCATCTTATGAGATATTGTAATTATTCTTCCTGCCATCTTGAATTTAGAATTTGCTTGACTTCTTGTACCATATTTATCTGATTGGAAGATGTGATAGTTGTCAAAGATTGTTCTTGTTGATCAAAGAGGAGATAAATGTCATGACCCATAGACATTCTGTTGGAAGAAGCAGAGCACAGTAAGCATAACATAGTGTGGACAATTAACAACTACTTACTCATGTTAGTAAAGCTGTTGTAGAAGAGTGTTATAGACAAACTTCCAAGACATCTGAGATATTTGTTCTCTACTTATGAATAAAACCCCTCACCAATCCTAGGAGTTTTCTGCATCAGTGATGCAGATCAAGTTTCTGTGTGTCATCATCTAGTAATAAGTTATCTAGACTCTGGGTCATTATATTTCCTTAGCTATCCCCTGCTCTACTTTGTCAAGAAATGATTCATATCGACATCATAATACATTCTGTTGGCAACCCATGGGTGTCATAAGAATGATTGTGAGTAATCGAGTATGGACATTCATATAGAGACAATTAATAGAATAAATCTCTACATAAATATTTGGACCTAGAATTAATTGTAGAGCACTTATATAGAGTCTCGTCTACACCTAGGACTTCAGCGTCTTGTGCTGAATCCTAGGGATCGCCCACGTGCATTCATCATGTCTACAACATCACTGCACTACTTATAATCTATATATCTCATTATACTTGTTAGAAGAAACAATGCACAGTAGCATGGTACAGTGTGGACAACTGACAACTACCTAC
>Ga0157368_1000198_pt1 | contig 29064 bp, 35 predicted proteins | sample AttbisABBM3_FD_113146 | JGI IMG/M metagenome (GOLD analysis project Ga0157368, IMG submission 113146) | Fungus gardens microbial communities from leaf cutter ant in Botucatu, State of São Paulo, Brazil - Atta bisphaerica ABBM3 | ecosystem: Host-associated > Fungi > Mycelium > Unclassified ... | reverse complement strand
TAAAATTAGCCTGACAGCTGCTATGACAGATGACAGCTCCCATCAGGTACAAGTTTTGATCATGTGATGGCAACAGCTTGCACATGGACCATCACTCTTTTGTATATATACTTCTGTATCTGAGGGCTAGACCTCAGACTTAACAATATCAATTATTCTTGTGGATACTTTCTATCATCTATCATCATCACATTCTTATACTGAATCCCTGGAATACTATTCAGTTCAAGTATCACAACTAATAAGTAGCTTATTTGTGATAATCTCTCAACAAGCTCAAACAAAAAATGGAATGAAAATAGAAAAAGAAATATCAAGAAGCATTTGAAAAATTAAAAGAGAAGATCAATAGTCAATCCATACTCACCCTACTGAAAAGAGAAGGAAAATTCTGAGTAGAAACAGATGTGTCAGGACATGCCAAAAGAGAAGTTCTATTCTAGAAGTAAGAAGGAAAATGAAAACCTATTGTGTTTTTATCAGAAACAATGCAACTTGCCAAAAGAAACTATGCGATTTATGACAAAGAACTACTCACCATAGTAGAAACTCTTACAAAATAGAGACAATATATACTAGACACTACAGAAAAGTTTGAAGTTTGGATGGATCATGAAAATCTCAAATATTTTCAGGAACTGCATAAACTTAATGGAAGACAAGCGAGATAGTATTTGAAGTTATAAGACTATAACTTCATATTATGCTATATATTAGGAAAAATAAACACTAAAGCTGATGTATTATCAAGAAAGAATCAAGTAGATACAAAAGAAGACAATAAGAATATTTTGATGCTCAAAGAAGAAATATGGACAAAAAGACAAATCACAGGAGAAGTAACACTCATATGGAAGAACAAAGTAGTAGAAGAAACCACATTACTAGAGAAAATATGAAAAAATAACACCAAGAAACAAGAAATAGTGAAGAAATTAGAAAGAAATGATAGCCAAGCATGGGAAGAAGATGGAATTGTCTATGTGAAAGAAAGGATATATGTTCTAAACAACCAAAAGATATGAGAGCAAATCCTACAAGAAAACCATGATCTAGCAGATGTAGAACATCTAGGACAACAACAGATGCTTGAGTTAATCAAGAGAAATTACTAGTGGCCAGAAATTAAAGGAGATATTAAAAAATGTGTTCAAGGATGTATGAAATGCCAACAAAATAAAATACAGCACATGAAGAAAGCTAGAGAACTTCATCCACTGGAAATATCAGAAGAACCATAGTAAGAGATCAATATCAATATAATTAGACCACTTCCAAGATCAAATAGGAAAAATGCAATTGTGGTCATAGTAGACTGATTTACAAAGATGATCAGACTCAAGGCAATAACAACAGCAGTATCATCTGAAGAAATTGCAAAGATCTATTGAGACAAAATCTGGAAATTACATGGAGTACCACAAAAAATTCTTAGTAACAGAAGACCACAGTTTGCTTCACAATTCATGAAGGACTTAACCAAGATACTAGGAGCTAAAAGAATGTTATCAACAGCATACCATCCTCAGACAAACAGATAAATGGAATGAATTAATCAGGAAGTCAAAGTGTTCTTAAGACACTATATGAACTATCAACAGGATGATTGGACAAAATAGTTGGTAGTAGTGAAATTTCAATACAATGACAAGAGGCATACAGTAACGGGAAGGATCCTATTTGAACTTAACTTTGGACAATATCCATGGAAAGGAAACTTGACTATGAAAACAGAATCACCAAAACTAGAAGACTTCTTCAATAAACTACAAAGAAGTTGGATAAAAGCAAAAAAATTAATGGAAATAGAAAAAGAAGCTATGAAGAGACAATTTGACAAAAAGAGAAGGAATCTGCAAGGATTGAAGGCAGGAGACAATGTGTGGTTGGAAGCAAAAAATATTCAATTTGAACAGACTCTCAAAGAAGCTGGACCAAAAAAGATACAGACCCTTTAGGATCTCAAAGGATATTAGTCAAGGAGCATTTCAACTGGAGCATCCAAAAAAATGTATGATTTATAATGTGTTTAACAAAGACTTGCTGACAAAATGCAAAGAACCATAGTTCAAGAATCAACATATGGAATCTGTACTACTACTAGATATTGTTAATAAAGAAGAAGAATATAAAGTGGAAGAAATCAGAAATCACAGAAAACAAGAATGTGGCATGCAATTCTTAGTACATTGGATATTACAAACTCAAGACCTAAGAGTAGGTCAAGAATAAGAACCTTGTATTGGGTTAATACAAGAAAACTCAATAGAGTTTCTAGTACAAAATATCTATTATATATACGATACTAGATAATCTGTGCTACTACTATATCTAGCCTACCCTAATAACCATGTGTAAGCCACAAGGTCAACATGTGTTAAACATATTGTATAACATCATTGTTCTAGAATGTTCTACTATGTTTTATTATGACCATATAACTATATGACTATTATTGTGATAGTGTCATATGATATGTAACTTGCATAATATATTCATGTGACTAATTTGTGACAGTTGTGACAGTGATGTCACATTAAACCCTAACCCTAAATAAGAAAAATGAAAATGAAAATGAAAAAATAAAATAAAATAGAGTCTATCATTCACAACTCTAATATTGGAAGGGATACTGTAACAAATATGATCAATGGATATCTGAAACAGGGTTGCTATATGCTAGAGAGGTGATTGAAGACTATTGGTTAAGGATTTTGGGTCAAAACCTATAAAAGAGGAGAGTAAAATCCCAATTTGACATCTTAAGTTATTCAAACAATAAGAAATCTTTCTAATGGCTCAACAATTCACTACTACACCCACTTCCTCTAATCCATATGTCACTTGCACTCTCAACAATATAGATTTGATCAACACTTTAATTAATGAGAGGAGAGACTGGACAAGAAAATATCACAAGATCATACAAGGAATAGAAAGAATAGTTGATGTTCAAATATAACTTCAAAATATTGTTAAGTTGGCAGAAGAAGTAAATATTACAAACTCAAGTTCTTAGAGTGGTACAAGTAAATAAACCTTATATTGGGTTAACACAAGAGAACTCAATAGAAAACTCTGTACAGACTTGTCTATCTTTTATACTAAACTACGATGGTTTGTGCTACTACAATGGTCTGTGCTACTACTTCTCTAGCCTACTCTAAAGACCATATGTTTGCCTCAAGGCCAACATGTGTAAGATACATTGTTATGATATTATTCTAACCCTAACTCTAAGTTTGAATAGAAAAAATAAATTGAAAAGAAAATGAAAAAGAAATATTAAATGAAAAAACTAGCATTCAAGCTTTGTATGACTGATATTACCCCCCTTTCAAGGTTCTTACTTCTGGAAGAACTTGTTGGTTCATTTTCCCATATTGTTTTATTCTTCCCCTTCCACTTCTGCTAATTTCTTTCCAACTTTCCCTTGTTCCATCCATATAACATCTTCACTATATACTTTTCTGGCAACTTTCCCTTCCTAAAGTCTTTTTCCTCTGCTAAATCTAACTTCTCCTATCTCCTTACTTCTATATTTATCCTTCCTCCAAACTCTGCTACTAATTCCTTTGCATTTTCCAAATCCTCTTCCTTCTCCCAACTATCATGCTCTGCTATAAACCCCTTTCATTGCATCAAGTACTTCACCACTCCCCTCACTTTTTTTTTGTTTAAAACTTTTTCTACCTCTCATTCTTTAACTTCTTCTACTTCTACTGGTTTTACTTCCACCTTTTTCTGCCCTCTTACTTGATTCTTGTATTGCACTACTCAACTGACATTCACTACTGGATGTATTTTCATTGAGGTTGGCAGTCATAACTTGACTGCATTGGTAGAAATCATCTCATCAATAAAGTATAGATCCACATATCAATTCACTAACTTTTTTACTGATCTTTTCTTGAATACCAAATCTTTTGTACTCAACATAACCCTATCTCCCACTTTCCATTCTTCAGCTTCCTTTCTTCTCCTATCTGCTTGTCTCTTCATTTTCTCCTGTGCTCTTGCCAATGCTGCTTCTTCCTACATCTTTCTCATTCTCTCCACAAACTCCATCACTTTTTCCATCTTTCCTTTTCTCCTTAAGTCTACTCCCATTCTCATCTCTCTTTTGTAATTTGCCATAAACAAAGACACCTTGGTTGTCAAATATGTCTTGTTGTTAATTACAAACTCCACTGATGCTAACCATTCTAGCCAATCTTTTTGCCTATAATCAATAAAGAATCTTAGATACTATTTCAGCTTTTGGCTTATTCTCTCTATCTACTCATCTGTCTGTGGATAATATGATGTTGATAGCTTTGTTTCAATTCCCAACATCCTATTCAACTCTTTTATCATCTTTGCTACAAACTGTAGTCTTCTATTTGACACTATACTCTCTAGCAACCCATGCAACTTCCATACGTTGTTTATGAATAACCTTACTAACCTCTCTGCTGACATTCTTTCTGTTGTTGTCACAAAATGCATCATTTTGGACAACCTATTGCAGACAACTAGAATTGTATCTTTTCTAGCCATTACTAGTAACTTTGTGATGAAGTCCACTATTATATATGTCCACAGCTTCTTTAGCACTTCACTCAACTTTATCTTTCCTGCTGGCACCTCTATTCTATTCTTCATCCTTTGACATATATTATATCCTTCCACATATTTTCCTACATCTCTCATTACTCCCAGCCACCAATAATTCCTTGTCACTAACTTCATTGTCTTCCACTTTTCTCTATGTTCTGCTACTGGTATATTGTGATGTAACCAGATTATCTCTATTCTCAACTCCTCATCCTTCAGCACATACACCTTACCCTCCTTCAATACTAAGTCTCCTTCTACCTGCCACTCTTCCTCTTGTAACATCTTTACTCCTATCTTCTTCATTTCCTTTACTACCCTAACTACCTTTTTGTCCTTTCCCCTTTTATCTTTTCTACTATTTCTACTTCAAGTCCTTCTATTACTACTTCATGTAAACTATGCAACCAATAGTCTTTTATAAATACTTGATTCTCATTGTCCTTTTCTGTACCTACTTTCCAGTCTGGTCTCCTACTAAGTCCATCTGCTTTCCCCATTTCTGTTCCTGGAACATGTTTCAAAGTAAACAAATGAGCTTGTCTTCAGTTCAACTTCTGTACCTTCATAAAGTATTCTAAATTCTTATGATCTATCCAGACCTCAAACTTGTACTTGGTACCCTTTAATAAATGCTTCTAATTTTCTAACCCTCTTATTACTGCCAATATCTCCTTATTATGAATCTCATAGTTTCTTTCAGTCTTGTTTAGAGATTTTGAGAGGAATGCCACTAGTCTTCACTTTCCATCCTCACACTCCATAGATAAAACACCCTCTGTAGCATAATCTGATACATCTACTTCCATCCTTACTTTTTTGTCTAAGTTTAGTACTGCTAACACCAGATCTTTTGTAAATTTTTCTTTCAACTTCTCAAATGCCTTTTCCTGCCTATCTGTCCATTCCCACTTCTGGTTCTTTTTGACCATATTATGCAATAGTCTGGCTATAGATGCAAAGTCCTTGATAAATCAACAATAATAATTCACCAATCCTAGGAACTTCTACACATCCTTGACAAACTTTGGTGTTGGCCAATCCAAAACACCTTTCTCTTTCTCTTTCTCTATCTTTATCCCTCCTGGTCCTATTACCACTCCTAAGAACCCAACTTCCTGAACCTTCTATTTGCACTTCTCCAGCTTCATATACAAATCATTTTCTGCTAACCTCCTCACTACTTCTTTTACTAACTCATCATGTCCTTCTTTCTTGTCTATTCCAATAATTACATCATTGATAAAACTCACTACCTTCCCAGTGTTGATAAGATCTTGTAAAATCTCATTCATCATGGTCCGAAATGTTACAGATGAATTTGTTAGTCTGAAAAACATCACTGTCAGTTCAAATAATCTTTCTGGAATAGTGAATGCTACCTTCCACTCATCTTCCTCCTTTATTTGTATTTGTGTATTATTATAATCCCATCTCAAGTCCATCTTTGTAAATACTTTTTTTGTACCAATGTTCTTTATAATGTCCAAAATAAGAGGCAAAGGATAATTATTTTTTACTGTCCACTCATTTAAGTACTTATAGTCCTGTACCATCTGCTTCTTCCCATCCTTCTTTCCTACAAAGAACACCAGTGCCATTTGAGGTGATTTGGAGGGTTTAATATACCCTTTTCTCAACTGTTCAGATATGAACTCACACATCTCCTCCCACTCTTCCCTCAACAATGGATACATCTTCCCCTTTCTTGGCACAAATTCTTCCTTCATATTTATTGCATGATTCCATAGCTTTCTTGTGGGCATCCATTCACTTGCCTTCTTGCAAAGACATGGAAAGTGGTCCACTTATGGAATTTTGCTGGGACCAACTTCTTAGCCTCTTCCTCCAACTTTGCTGCTTTCTCCTCTTCATCCTAAATCTCCCATTCTTCTACTACTTTTCTTACCTCCATCTTTCTTTCTTTCTTTGGTTTTTTCTTTTCCTTCTTCTCTCTTTCTTCCTATTTCTTTCCTGCTTCTTCCTTTCTTTCTTTTTTCTTCTGTTCCTGCCATCCTGCTTTTCCCTGCTTCAGCCTCCACTGCTTTCCACATTTTTCTGGACATCTTATCATCTTTACTTCTCCCATTCTCCAGTCAATCTTGGGATTGTGATGAGCTAACCACAGCATTCCCAAGATCATGTTCTACTTCTGCCCTCCAATCATATCAATCTCCATTTTTTCCCTGTGCCCCTGATAATAAATATTAACCTCCACAGTATTTTCTATTGGTTTCTCTTTATTCAGCATTCCATCCACATTTCTAACATAAATTGGCCTCTCAATTTTCTTCAACTTAAACCCTTGCTTCCTTACAAACTCCAAACTCATCACTAATCCTGTAACTTCACTATCTAGCAATGCTTCCACCATCACTCCTTCTTGTGTATCAATTTTTTCCAACCCAATCTTCACTGTTATTTCTCTTAACATGTCCTCATTGTCCAGATTGCACATAGATGTATCTTCATCTCCTCCACCAAATTCCTTTCTTATATCTACTAAAAATTTTCCCACTGTTTCATATTCCAACACTCCTGCCTCCAGATCTTCTAACATGCTTTCCTTCTACACATCTGCTGATTCTCCCTATATATATAATAGTACCTACTGTATCTGTTCCTCAACCACCACTCCTCTCATCTTCATCCTAAGATACAACCTACATGCTGTTATGAAACACGAGACCTTTGCTAAGGTCCCATCAAATATTTGTGGCTTTACTACTTTTATACTTCCTACTATCACTATTGTTGCTCCTTCTCTTACTCCTCTCTCCACTAGTGCTTGGAGCTGAGCCTGCATTGCCACAAGCTGCTCCTGTTGTTGCCTAATGATAGTGTGTAAGTCATGTTGACTCATTTTGTATGGTGGTGGTAGTAGTATTGGTGTTGAGGGTGATGGTGATAATAAGAGTAGTGATGGTATTGGTGGTCAAGGGTAAAAACTGGTCAAGTAGAGGAGGCTGTGCTACTCTCACTCTCACTTTTGCATTCTGATGACAATATCTCTGTATGTGATAGCAGGCCCTCTTCTTGTCCTGCCTACACATTCTACTAACTACTTCTTTCTACTGACTACAAACTTGTATTGTGATAATGGTCTAAGAAGACTATTCTACTCTAAGCAGTGTTTTAAGAACAGCTGCTGTTCCTCTGTATAGACAGATCACAAGGGGATCTGTAGCACAAGGCTGATGTTGTGGCAACTACTAGTCACAATAACCAATAGTAACACAAACAATAAATCTCTCAGTAGGATATCAAGTGAGGATTACAAGAGAACTTGACAAGGAGTCTCTGCTGAATTGCTACCCTATTTATATAAATTAAAGATGGTCTGTGCTACTAATATTTAACTTACTCTCAAGTCCATACATTGTCCATGAGTGTACCATGTGTATACCATGAAATAGACATACTGTTAATATGCTTCTTAACATCATCCTTCTAGTCCACTCTCACCCAGTCTAGGCCTATGATCTCACATCATATGATATGTCATGTGACTGCAGTCATGTGCCTCTTCATCATCAATAAAAGAAAAAGAGAATCAAAAGAAAAGAAATATTAAATCAAGAAAAATAGATAAAATAAAAAGAAAAATGTTAGTGTCCAAGCATACCATAACAGCTGATATAAGAAAAAGATTACTATCACATCCACACAAGATAATACATTTGAAGTATATCAGTAGGCTTTGACACAAACAAATGGCTAGGTTTCTTCTGTCTAACTAGTATACCCCTTATGCCTAGGGTCTGGTAATTTTTCTTGACTAAAATGCAGTGTTGCCCTTCAGTCAAGAATGGTAAGAGAGTAAGTGAGAGAGGATCTTGTGCTAGACAGTTTTAAAAAGAGAAATCAAGTTCTAATATTACAAACTCAAGTCCTTAGAGTGGTACAAGTAAATGAACCTTGTATTGGGTTAACACAAGAGAACTTGATAGAGAAATCTGTACAGACTCATCTACCTTTTATACTAAACTACAATGGTCTGTGCTACTACTTCTCTAGCCTACTCTAAAGACCATATGTTTGCCTCAAGGCCAACATGTATAAGACATGTTATTATGATGTCATTCTAACTCTAACCCTAAGTTTGAAAAGGAAAAATAAATTGAAAAGAAAATGAAAATGAAATATTAAATGAAAAAACTAGTGTCCAAGCTTTGCATGTCTGACAGTAAACACTCAAATGGCAGAAATTGAGATGACAATACTACAAGCTAACAACAACTACAGAATACAAACAACAGAAGATATTTTCAGCATCTCTGAAGATTTATAGAACATTATCCAGAGTGATATGAAAAACCAAGCATATTATATTCAAACACTTTTGGTGAATGAACTGGACAATTGAGAAAAAGGAAATATGTATGCTGATGAACACATCAAAGAGATATAAGATGCATATAAACAAGAAGATTAAGAAATGAAAAAACCAGTGGTAAATGACAAAGGAAAACAACTAGTTCAAGATGAAGAAGTTTTTCTTTATAAACCATATAATGTTTTATCACAGAAACAAAAAACCCTGGAACTAACATTTATTCAAGATGAAGTCAATAATCTGGACATATACATGAAATATATGTAGGCATCCATCACAACAACATTATTCTATTCACCATCTCACTACAAATCTATATGACCCCAAGGAGAACAAGATGAGCAATATTGGAAAGAAATAGCCATTGAATTTCTAAAGAAAAACACAATGGAGACACCACAAGGAAAGGATTTCCAATTGAAATATATATGGGAGGACCTCCTCATAAACTATATTTCATCACATTAACATTATGGGGAGAAATTGTTATTGGACCAACCAAGAAATTAGTAGCATCTTATGTGGTTGGAGATCTGGTATTTTTGAACTAGTTCATGGGGACATGAACACTAAAAAGGGGGTATTGTTATGATTGATCCCTCATGTTCACAATGAGGTGAAAGTATGGACTACATGTTCTAGGGTTGTTTCTCTATGATGCAATGATTGGCTATGCCACAATTGTCTTAGTCAGTGCCTCATGTAGTAGGTATTATTTTCTTCATGGTCTCCTCACGTTTTATAACTCATTTGCCTTATATATGTACACAATCCTCATGGTTAATAGGTATATATAGCTGTGGATACTATCCTGTATTTTTATGCTTTACTGATTGATTTTATTCCCCACTCTTACTCAAGTCTTTGCCTAAGTTGCAACCTGAGCCAAGTCTAAGGTTGTCACACTTCTGCTTCAAGTATGATCCACACTTAACAATAGTGTACATGTTGTTTAGGGTAGGCTAGACTTACCAGTGTATGAACCAAACTGTGATTATACATTCATTAATAAAGTGAGGACTTCTTGTTGAGTTTGTTTGTGATCCCCATGAGAGTTACTTGGTAAGCCTAAGGTTGTTATAACTTGTAGTGGCTATGAACTTTTACTAGTCTATAAAATCATTTATAGTTATTATAAGCTACTCTATCCAATCAGATAAAAATCAGTCACTCTTTATTCTTTGTTATGTTATTATTCTTCAGTTTTCCTCTTATCAGTATTTAAACTACATAGTTATCCTACGGAAGCCAAAGTTTTTCAATTACTTAATACATGTGTATTTGTATTGCGATGTAGGTAACTTATGATCTCACGCGTGAGAACGCTACGTGTCTGCAGACGTTTGTGGAACTACTCATTCAGCTAGTACAGAACAAATGCGTCTACCTAGTTTAGCACTGTGTTTGCTTCTCTTCGGCGGGGTATACGCCGAAAAGGCTGGTCTTTATCCTCCAGGACTATTACCCTTGATCAGTAGGGCAAATACTTTGCTTTCAACGGGTCAGTTCAACGAGGCAGCCAGAGTATATTCTGAAGCCCTTGGTATGATTGATTCGTCTGGTGGTTTCATGAAATTCTCGCTGATTTATCTTTAAGACCAGGCTCCTACAGATTATATTTTGTATTATAAACGTGCAACTGCATATTTCTCTCTTCAGCGATACTCAGCAGCGCTCGAGGATTTTGACAATGTTTTGTCGCTAACATCTAACACGTTTAGTAATGCTCACCTCATGAAATCCCGTATCTATGTAAAGGAAGGGCAGTATAAACTAGCGAAATCTTCACTGGAGCAATACATGAAAGTGAAGGGCAAGAGCAAAGACCAGGATGCAGAGGACCTGGAGAAGGAGATAGAAGAAGGCCAGCAGCTTCACTCAAAGGTTGAGAGGGAAAGGAAATCACAATTGTGGAATGCCTGTATGGAAACCGCGAGTATGCTTCTACGAAAAGCTAGTCATTCAGTTGAAGTGCGGACATGGCGTGCAGAGTGTGCATTTGCTGCCGGAGACCTTGAGAGCTGTGTCGGTGATCTATCGTACGTTGCTAACTATAGCTTCAGGTTTGTTGATTGAATTATTTACAGTCGACTGTCTGGCATATTCCAGCCATCTACCACCCTTCTTTCTCGTATTTTCCGTCTTTCTTACTTCCTATTACCCCCTTCACCTGGTGCCATGAATGCCCTCAAACAGTGTCTACACTATGATCCCGATTCGAAGCTTTGTCTATCCCAACATCGGCTCATCAAGAATCTTGACAAGGGTTTCGTTCAAATAGAAGAGATGTTGAGGAAGGAAGACTGGCGTGGTGTTGTCAAGCAGCTACTTACCTCCGGTGGAGGCAAGGCTGGTGATCTCTGGCGAAAATTTGAAGAAGCCATGGAAGAAAACGTCGGACAAGAAGACGCCATTCTACCTCTGGTTCCACCTACTCTTCTTGAATCCACCATGCCCAGCACGGACCAGAATCACAAGAAGCTCGTGATGAAGTCATTACCTATGCCGAATGCCTCCAACATCTCTATCCAACGGCAAACTCTTGTACGAGCGCTGTGTAAATCGTTCACACATCTGGCCGACCAGTCGAAAGGAGAGGAATACAGGAAGCAGATGGGCAAATGGTGCACCGAACTTTTGACGCTGCAGGGATGCGAGGAAGACATTGATGGTTTCGTCGGAAAGAGTGAGGAACTAATAAACAAAGAAGAGTTCGAGGAAGCTGTCCGTATGCTAGATAAAGCATTTGAAGCCAGCGGACGTAGTGACCGCAATGTACGCAAATCTTATCGTTTGTACATACTTGAGCTCAATATTGTCATTATAGATCCATGCACGACTTTCCAAAGCCCAGAAGCTTCTCAAACAGTCAAAACAGAAGGATTACTATAAGGTTCTAGGTGTGCCTCGCGACGCTGATGCAAAGACCATCAAGAAAGCATTTCGTCAAGCTGCCAAATCAGCTCATCCAGATAAAGGCGGTTCAGAAGCGAAGATGGCTACTGTCAATGAGGCTTATGAAGTGCTGTCAGATCCCGAACTACGAGCAAGATTCGACAATGGCGACGATCCTAACGACCCGAGTGGTGGAATGGGCGGGAATCCGTTCCCACAAGGCGGTCATCCATTTGCTCAGTTCTTTAGTGGTGGATTCCCTGCTGGGAGCGGATTTTCTGGGAGCGGGCCTGGTGGATTCCAGTTCCATTTCAACAGTCACAGTGGCGGCGGGAGAAGAGGACATTGATGTCTGTATGGGTGTTGTCATTGTATTCTAGTGGACAATGGTAGTTGGATCAATTCTGAGGGCTTTTAGGCCTGGTGTCGCAGGAATCCTTTCGGGAAGAACTTCAAGATATCAACATCTTTCTCTGTGGAATTCAGTATATTTCTATGATATTCATTCTCCTATGAATTTGGAGTCAGGTTTTCCCATAATACACTATGAATAGATTGGACAGCAATAGGTTGGACAGCCATGTTCTGATATATGCTAGGGCAACCTGTTTTCCTCCTCCACCTGTGCTGATCTTCTTGTATCTGCCTCACTGACTCCTATTGGCACTCGGCAGTAATAATGTTTTTTTTCATGGCTCTTGTTGTCATGATTGGTGTCGTCTCAACTCTCTCCCACGCCACGCCGACAAAGCGCACAGTCAGTCATGGTGCTGTCATTAACCAAGATTTTCCCGACCCTGGCATCATGCGCAACTCAGATGGTACATGGTATGCGTACTCAACATCCTCCAGTTCTGGCTTGGTCCCAATGGCGAAGTCAACCGACTTTGTAAACTGGTCTCCTCCTACCAATGTACTCTCCAGTGTTGGTCCTTGGGCTGATGGGTGAGTTGTGATCTACTTCTATGCTATACTCGGGGTCGACTGTCTCCACCATTTTCCCTTCGGAATGATACAGCTCCGTATGGGCTCCCGATGTTCGCGAAATCACTGCCGGTCACTACGTCATGTACTGTGAGTGTTACAATTCTGCTATATTCAGACCTCCCAACATTAACTTTCGTTCCTTGAGACACCACACATCGTACAGGGGGCCCAGTGAACGATCATTGCATTGGTATCGCGACCGCGACAAGTCCTGAAGGCCCCTTTGCACCAGAAAACTCCCCTCTTATCTGTGATCTCTCCAACGGCGGTGTTATTGATGCATCAGGATTTGAGGCTCCTGGAGGCGCCCTCTACATCCTCTGGAAGGTTGACGGTAACTCTATAGGCAAGTCGACCCCCATCAAAATCCAACACGTGGGTGCAAACGGCTTCGACCTTCTGGGCTTGCCTATAACGCTGATAACCAACGACCCCATTGACGGTGGCATAGTTGAGGCTCCATCTATGATCTTTTGGGACGGTTGTAAGTTTTTACTTTGGTAATGTGGACGATACCATCCGGGCTCACGATACCCATTGTCCGAATGCAAAGGGTACTACCTCTTCTTCTCATCTAACAGTTTCGATTCCTTGTTGTACGACATTTCGTACGCCATCTCCCAGAGTATTACAGGCCCCTTCACCAAGGTCCAAGCGCCCAATGCGCCCTTCTTGACCACCGGTACCGACGGCACAGCAGGACCCGGTGGTGCAACAGCAATTAACGTTCTCGACCAATTCGTCAACATGGCGTTCCACTCGGACATCAATGGCCAGAATGCACAGGGCGGCCGTGCCATGTGGACTGTTGCCGATGTCTGCATCGGTGGCGGCGTGGCGAAGGCTTGCTGAACGTTTTCTCAATCTCGGTTTGTGTTACATTGAGCATGATAACAGAACGTGTTGGGAAAGTAGTCAATTTCTTGATATAGTGTTTGATCTGATAGTGAAGGCGATTCCGATGTGAATTTGTGTATAATAGAACATCCCGGAATATGGTGCGGACTTGATCCTAGACATTTATACAGAAAAAGCGCTTCGATGTAAAGACTCTGATTTAGTGTGCACGTAGCATATCGTTCCGTGCAGAGTAAATCATGTAATTTGTGAGTCAGCGCAGGAACATCCAGGTGTTGACCATCTTCATCCAAAGTCGGAACTTCTAAATTTGATGAGTCCGAAGACTTCGAGTTGTTTCTTCATCATGAATTTCACGGTATCTAGTCGGACACTGGAGAGTATGCACCAAAAGTGCGCAAGTCCTCCACCTTTCGGTATGAGAGAAATACTATTGCCAGCGGCAAGCGGAGGTCCATAACAGATCCAGGGGAATCGATCGTTTAACCTTCTATCTCACCTACAATAGAGTGGTGAGGTCAAGTTAGGAGACCGGACTGAAGTTGATGCATCGACAACATATTGAATATGAAGCATAATGTTGACTTCGATTGATCAGTTTCGGTCAGGTAGGAATGACTTCGATTGATTATATGGTCGTCGTTGTTTGAGCTTCCCAATCGGGCGGAGTGCTCACAACTTTCAATCTGAAACATATCACTGGTCTCAATAATCAACATTTCGAGAGGAGAAAGGTGTCGTGGACGGAGAAAACATCCAAGACTGACCGAAGACGAAACATGCTATGACGGTCGACGCAGAAATCAAAACTTCGAATGTTTGATTTTCAATTGTAGAGAACGCGCTCTGGCTTCCGGCGGTAGGGCCATGTAAGATGAGATACAATATCACAAACGTACCAAATCGATATAGAACGAAGGAGGCGGTAGTGAACTACATCCTCTTATCCTTACATCATGCATCGAGGTAACGGGATATGTACTCCGCTGGCCAATCGCATGTAGGTAGTCTTAAGTGATGGACTTATTAGGTCTGAGAGAAATAATGCAAAATATCAAATATCCACAAATTAAATCACATTACAGTCAAAGTAGCATTCTGGAACGTCTGGTCACTGGTGCCAACTTTGATCGTGAAAGTTCCAGGTTCGACAATCCAATGGTTGTCCCTAGACCATAAGCCAAGGTTCTTGACTTCGAGATCAAGCGTCACAATCGTAGATGCACCATGTCTTTTACAAAACATGAGTAGGGATAAGCGGTGAAGACTATGATAAGACTCACGCAACCTCAACCTTGGTAAAGGCAATGAGCTCTTGGTTCGGGGTGACGACTGAACTATTGTCATCGATAGCGTACACCTGAACAACTTCTTTTCCAGTTCGGGAGCCAGTGTTGGCGACTGTGACCGAAACTTTAACGGTTTGTGCATTCCTGTTTACAGAAGATGGGGATAGTGTCAGGTTCGTGCTAATTTTTGTTCTTCAGTTGGTAAGCAAAGAAGGTTGTTTCGAGAACATACTATAGAAAAGTTGTATAGCTAAGGCCATGGCCGAAGCTCCAAAGCGGTTGTGGGCTGTTGAGCACATACTAAACATGCATCAAAAGCAGGAGAGAAGGCCAGCATTAACGGGCTTACTTGGTTTCCGAAACGAAGGGTACTGTCATCGAGTATAAGACCCGGATTTGAAGCTGGTCTTCCGCCCTTGAGGTAATTGTGGAAGACGGGGGTAGTCCCAACGTCCCGAGGAACAGAAAGGGAGAGCTTTCCAGAAGGATTTACATCTCCGAAGATCACCTCTGCAATGGCCCGGCCTTTAAAGTCAATCAGTACTGGAAAAGGAGAGAGCATAAGAGATTCGTACCTCCATATTCACCAGGATAGAATTGATGAACAATGGCATCCACATCTATTATCACATGAACCAGCAAACTCATGCTTGACAAACTAACGACCCACGATCCTTTACCCACGGTTCTGCGATAGGCTTCCCAGTGACGTATACAACAACGGTTGGTTTTCCGGTTGACTGAACAGCTTTGATAAGCTCAAGTTGAGCACCAGCGAGCCCTAGATCAGACTGATCGCGCATCTCTCCCGTTGTGGCATTAGTGTTCGGCGTCCAAAGGAGAGTCTGGTCGAGGGACCACGTTCCAACCTGGATATTGAATCTATTGAGGAGCTAAAGCTTCACTTGTATTATTAGAACAAACCATGACAATTGCGGCATCCGACATTTGTGCTGTCTGGACAGCTTCAGGGAAACCCGACTGGTCATTAGACCAGAGCTGCGCGCCCTGAGCGAAATTGATCCTCGTCGAGCTTGAAATACTCGAAAGGTACTGATGGAAGCCCTCAAGAGGGCTAATGCCATTATTTGTAGCATTGAAGAAGACATAATCGCCGAACTATCAAAATCAATTAGGATGACTTTGATCTACAGACTTTTCAATAACTTACTGAAACACGATTGACTTGAGGACCGATCAGAGCAATGGAGCCCATATTTTTGCTGAGAGGTAGGACGTTGTTCTTGTTTTTAAGGAGAACTATGGTTTCACGGTCTGCGCGCTGAAGGACAGCTTGAGAGGCTGAAGTACGAAGCGAAGTTCGGTAATCGACGTAAGGATATGGGTCTGTGCAAACGTCAGCGAACAGATAATGAACGAGAGTAGAAATACGTGCTTTCGAAGAGGCCAAGTGAAAATTTCGTCCGAAGGAGGAACCGTACTGTATCATCGATATACTTGACATCTACTTGCCCTGCTTCTACTTGTTGAGCTAGAGTTTCATACGTGTATGTACCTAATATATTATGGACGCGTAAGCACGATCCCAGCTCAAGTAAAGGTCGGTCCACATACCACCACCCATTTCACCACTGAGTCCATTTTCTAGAGCCGTCCTCGCCGCACACTCCCGAGTGTCACATGTACCATGCGTAGTGATTTGAAGATCTATGGAACCAGCGTCGCAAGTTACCCAGTACTTATACCCCCACTCATCCCGGAGCTATGGTGCATGGTCAATGGTGCAAGAAGATTTAGCGTGAAGATGAAGACATACAATGTCTTTCAGTAGATCTCCAGAAAACGATGAGTTAATCAACTTAAGATCTCACGATAATACCTCTTACGAGAGTTTGCGACAGCAGGGATGCCATCATAGCTGGCATAAGCAGTCATGATAGAAAGCGAGTCCACACACGCCTTATTGAAGGGTCGTAAATATGTGGTTCTAAGCTCTCTTTCACCTCCTGTGACCTGGGCAAGATTTCTTCTCCAATTTCAGTATGAAATGACGGCAGTTCAAAAGAGTCGAAGACTCACAGTCCTCCTTGAGGTGATCCAAACGCCGCGAAGTGCTTACAGGTCGCCGCTACACGAGCAATTGCTGTCGAACTTGTATTGCGGCGTCGGCCATCCTGAATTCCATGAACGAATGCATAACCGAGCTCTCCAGTAAGATATGGAGACTCCCCAAAACCCTCTTCAACTCTGCCCCATCTGAGCTCCCGCCCAAGATCGAGGACGGGGGCGAATACCTGATTAATTCCTAGACCCTCGGCTTCAGTCGCGACTACATTCGCAATGTCACGAACTAGCAGACTATCAAAGGATGCTGCGAGTCCAACAGGAGAAGGAAAGATCGTGCCATTATCAGTGAATCCGTGAAGCCCTGCCAATGCAACAACGAGTCAGCAACAAGGATGACACATCAAAATACACCAACCTTCCGACTGGACGAGGGCAGGAATGCCCAATGTTGTATTTTCCAACAGATACTTTTGGCCGACGGTGATGGCATAGACGAGTTTCTCCCATGGTGTTTGATATCCTGCCCAAATACTACCTGCCCGTGTGTTCATTATATTGACCTAACAAGCCAGAGCTTATAAAGAAATCAAAGTGTCCGATTTGCGGGGAGCAGCACTCACTAATCCCGTTTCATTGTGGACGAGGGTGTTATCCAGAGGGTCTGTCATGTTCATCCACCCATTTATATCGCCTTGTATCCTGAGTGTCCGTTAACAACCTGGGATAGCCATGACGCATGTCCAGAGAACTTACAACTGAGAAATTTTTTCCTCCAGGGTCATGCGGGGAAGAAGGTCGTTGACACGAGCTTCTATTGAAGCCTTGGGATTCTTGTATGTAGGAATTGAACCATCTTTATTGAATTGGCGAGCCTCGACACTGAAGTGTAGGTTATCTCGAACCTCAGCAGGATCATGAGCAGCGGAGAAGGGGGAGCACCACAAGAAGATATACAGAAGCAAAAAACTTCCGAACCCCGCCATGAGTGAAGCGAATACATGAGGATCGCATGCATGCTTTATATCGTCAAAGACGAGTGAATAAGGTCCTCGGTCAATCTTGGGATAGTAGTGTATTATTGTGTAATCTTCTCTCCATTCCAAAAGGCGACCAGCTGATCTAGGGGAAAATAACTGTTCGCCCGAGGTTTCTCCAGCCTGTAGTGTATTTGTGTACGCAAAGTAAGTCAGGTGGAGAGATTGATATTGATATTGCCGCCGGCGGGCCGCTGGCTTGGCTATCTAGAAAGAGGTCCACATACTTTATTCTATTCATCGGATTCTTTGCCGTTTATTTATCGTTGTTGCAACTTGGCTATGGAAATCGACAATCATTTTATTCTACCGGATTTACGAAGTCCTTCGGATCACACTCCTTTAACTGTCGACATCTTCATCAGTGAGGAATTTATCCAAGACAAGTGACAAACAATCATTAAGAACAGCGAAGAGAAAGAGATGTTTGTCAGTGAATTCATGAATGCTATAGATAACATTGATACTTCAAATATATCTAACAAAGAATCTCTAGAGGAAACAGTTCAAGAATATGCAACCATTTCAGAGTCTTTTTGGTATAAATATTCCAAAAGTATCAATATTACTAAATGAGGAGTGCAACACTAAGCTGAATGTGTACTGCTCTTCCAAGTCAATAGTGGATTGGAAAGATTTCAAAGGTTTCATCAAGGAAACCAAAAGATCTTTTTTCAACAATAAAATTCAAGAAATCACATCGAAGAACAAAAGACCTTGGGACCTCATGAACTGGGTCAAGAAATGCAAACTACCAGCCATAGAAGCCCTGAAATTCAATGGGCATCTGTGCATTGAACTTGAAGATCTTTGGCAAGCACTTCATCAAACATTCAATTCTGCTCGAGATTGTTAAATCAATTCATGTTTACTTGACAAAATTCCTATGAAATCTATATTAGAGTGGCCTCTATTCTCTCAAGGAGGAATTTAGAGATGCCATCAAAAAATACAGCAACTCACCCACACTGGGACCTGATCATATATCTTAGCAACATCTTAAAGTACTAGTGAATGACAACAAATATATATCCAACTTTGTCAACATCACTAATGCATGTATCAACCTTGGTTATTGGCTATCATATTTCAAAATGTCCACTTCAATCATCATTCCCAAACCTAACAGAGTGGCTTATGATTCTCCAAAAACATTTCAATCAATTGTTCTTCTCAACATGCTTGGGAAATTTATTGAGAAAGTCATTAGCAAAAAGTTGCAAACTCAATCTATCTCCTCTAACTTCATTCATCCTAACTAACTTGAGGGATTGAAGGAATACTCTACTACTGATGCAGTTCTATTTCTTACCCACCTCATTTATACTAGTTGGGTAAAAGGTCTCCACATGAGCATTTTAGTCTTTGATATCACTCAATTTTTCCTGTTACTCAACCATTATCTCTTACTATTGATTCTGGACAAAGCTGGTTTCAATTCAAGAATCTTATCTTTTTTTCCAACTATTTGATTGATAGGAGAACTTGGTATGTTTGGAACAATTTTGTTTCTCCCTCTTTCAGAGCAGATGTGGGTATAAACCAAGAGTCTGCTCTCTCACTTATCTTATCCACTCTTTATATTGCTTTTATTTTTCATATTTTTGAAAAAAGGTCTAAAAATACTTTACCAAATATACCTGTTTTCTTTCTTTCTTCTGTAGATGACAGTCTTTTTATTTCTCAGAAAAAAAGCTATAAAAAATCAAATGCATACCTTTTTTGTAGTTATAACATTATTTCCACTCCTTTTAATCAATTTAGACTTATAATTGAACATGGCAAATTGGAGGTTTTTCATTTTTCTAGGTCTACAAGAAACTTCAATCTTCCTCCTTTAAATCTTAGTCCACTAGGAGATCCTATTTTATGGCCAAAAGATACTTGAAGATATCTTGGATTCATCTTCAATAGAAAACTTTCTTTTCAACAACATATTCATTTTTACTCCAACAAAGCTCTTTTAACTATTAAGGGTATGAGGATATTAGGTAATTCTACCAGTGATTTATTGCCATATCATAAATAAATTTTATACAGAACATGCATTTTACCTATTGCACTTTATATATTTTCTCTATAGTACCTCAAGAGTGCCCCTTTATTTCACTCTCTCAAGGAATTAAAGAAAATACAACAAAGAGCAGCAATATGGATTACCAAAGCTTTTTGTACCTCACCCATATAGGAAATTGAGACAATTGCTGGCCTTATTCTCATACATCTATATCACAATAAAATTAGTAGAAGACAACAATTGAGAATGGCATCATTACTGATAAATCACATCTTCAATTCTCTCCTGGAAAATCAACATTCAAAGAAAATGAAACTTTATCAATTATCTTTAAAACATTTGACTTTCAAATAGTAACAAAAACTCAAAATTTCTATTGTAGACTCTAATAACCATCTTAATGGTCTTGTCCCTTCTTTTAAAAATCTTCATAAAGAACTCTCATCTAGTTTTTGATTAGTAGACAATTTTCCTGGTCACTTCTCTCTTCATACAGTAAGCTGCAAAGAAAAAGAAATCAAGGTTGCTTACATATGTGATTTTGACAAGATTCTCAAAGACTTTCTATTAGATCCAAAGACAGTTATTGTTATCTCTGATGCTAGCATCAAGAATAATGTTCCTACTTCAATATCACATGTATGCTTTGATCACAATATTCTAGCCAAAACTATTCATCATCATGCTATCAACATCACTTCTACTGAAGTGGAATTGTTCACTATCAGATGCAGTATTAACCAAGTAGTTCAAGTAGTTAACACAACCTACATTATCATCATTACCAATGCTATTCACTTTACAAGATAGATTTTTGACTCATCATCCTATTCTTACCAACTACAGTTCATTGCAATCTCACAACATCTTAGGACTTTCTTCAATAAAAATCCCAATAATTCTATTATCTTCTGGGAGTACTCTAGCAATGCCAAATGATCTTATCATTTGGTTATTAATAAAGAGACAAAACAATTCAACTGCATTCTGAATTTTCCATACAAATCATCATGAGACTTTAGCAAGAAAGAAGAATATGATTCAATTATATAAAAGTGGTAAATTTATATTCAAGCATTAGACTATAAGGGAAATTATTCCCTTAATCTACTCAATGATTATTATCTTTTCATTAAGCCTACCTATATAAAGGGTGGTACTTGGCTCAAACTTCTTGGTTACTTGAACTCTTTGTGTACAAGAATGACTAGAGCTATTATCAATCATGTCTCTATAGGTGAGTATCATCTAAGGTTTTTTCCCAGAGGAAACTTCAATTGTCTGTGCAGAACATACCCAATTGAATCAAGATGTCATATTTTTCTCAAGTGTAGAAGATACAACAATTAATGAAATCCTAATAGAGAGTCTCTGAATCATTTTATTATATTCCTTGAATTTAATCTAGGAGTCTTTTCTTTTTATGAAGGAATTACTTAATAGTGGTATCACTGTTATTATCTTACATAGCCTAAGATAGTATTACCTATATTTTTCTTTTCTTTTCTTTCTTTTTCTTTTTCTTTATTTTGTTTTATATAAGTAGTTTTATTGTAACTACCACAGTCTATCACCATGTCCTGTGTAATAAATTGCTGATTTTTAATAAAAATAAAAGCAAACTCAGAAGTTTGATAGTTCTGCATAATTTTATTGAGAAGTTATGGTCCACAACTTTGGTTTAACTTTGGTTTGAGTAATGGCTCTGTTTGAACTCTATAAATTCAGAGTATACCTTTAGCCACAAGGCTGTAAGAATCATCCATAGTAGATACAAGAAATCCAAGACAAAGTAAACTTCAAGAAATATGCTTAGACCAAATACTCTGAGTATCTTGGTAATAAAATGATTAATGAAGAAGATCTTTCTACCAGTTCATAATACTCTTCTAAGTGGTCTGAGATAGATAGATTGCTTCTCTTTCATAGTAAGATTTATGTCTCCAATATTCTAGATTTCTATTACCACATTGTCTTCTTGTACTATGACTCCTAGATTACTGGATATGTAGAATACTGGAAAACACTGAAGTTGATATCTAGAAACTACTAGTAGCCCCAGATGTTTATATATTGACTAATATGTTAGTATCTATGACCTTTGTAAGGGTATATACTACAATAGTGTAGTTTATGTTAGAGTAACTAGACAAAGTTCATGGAGTTTAGTAGAGTTTATACTCCAGGGAAAACCTAAGTTATATTGTTCATAACTACTAAGTATATAACCCACCTCCAGGAAAAATCTAGGGAACAGAATTGTTACAATCAATAATACCTTATGTTCCACAGATATTTGTCTCATATATTCTATTATATTCCTAAGCTTGGCTCAGGTTGCAACTCAGGCAAAGACTTGAGTAAGGATAAAAGAGATGGTCAATCAGTAAAGCATATAAATACAGAGCTGTATCTACTACTCATAAGGAAGAAATAAGGAAAACATGATAAAGCCTCTACTATTATATGAGATGCTGACTGATATAACATGAGAAAAGTGTAAGGCACAGTATATTGTAGTAAATATGAGTCAAAGATAAAACAGACTTCAATATATGTTTAAGGCATTGTTTAATATAAAGCAAACATCTGTGAAATATAAGATAGAGATTGAATACCTATAAAGCATGAGATAGCAATCATAACAATACTCCTATTTTGATGTTCATGTTCACATGAACTCTTGTCAATCTAGAAATGCTAAATCTCCAACTACATATAATATTACCAATTTCCTGGTTAGTCTGATGATAATTCTTTCTTGTAAAGTTAAGGCTATAAAGAATGGTTCATGTAGTAGTCTTCTTGTATACATTTTCAACAGGTAGTAAGTATCTCAGGAATCACTAAGTAAAGGTAGACAACTTGTTAAGTATGGTCTACACTTGAGAGACAAAAGTCTTAAGAAGTTTTGCAGAATTTTAACAAGTATGGGAACTTGTTAAAGCCCACAGAGTTTCAGACTTTACAGAATAACCTTGGCTTCAACTTATGTATTACACCTTCTACTAGCCACAAAAGTCACAATTTTAGAGGAAGGTCTTAGAGAGTGAAATTAAAAGTTATAAGGAGAGGAGTAAGTGTGTCACTATTAATACTAGAGTTTGGTGTCAACTTTAGTTGATTATCAGGCTAGCTATTACAAAGTAACTACTAGCCTTAAATACATAAAGTAAAGTAAAGGAGTAATCAAGTAGAGCTCTAAGCAAATATTTCAGTAGTGAAATACTAAAAGAAGTTTAGGTTAGATAGCAGAAAACTCTGCTGTAAAAGTCCAAGTATTTGTGAAGTTACATAAAAGAAAACTTTATATAAAAGTCTGAGTATTTGTGAAGTTTGAAAAGGAATATATTATAACTCAAAGACCTTAGAGTAAGTCTAAGAGAAAGAATCTTGTATTAGGTAATACAAGAGAACTTAATAGAGAACTCTGTACATAATTATCTATCTTATATACCTAAGACTAATGGTCTGTGCTCTACTACTTTAGTCTACCCTAAATAACCATGTATATAGTATGTTGTATAATATCATTCCTTCTAGAACCTTCTATCATCTTTTATCATGCTATGTGATTCTTGTGACAGTTTAATCATGATATGTCATACTAAACTCTAACCCTAAGTTCAAAAATAAATAATAAATAAAGTTAAAGTTCACTCTTTGTAATTCTGACATGTCTTCCTATACTTGGATATCATCCTTTTTGAGTTCTTTCATATTTCTTGTTCTTTGGTGTTATTTTTCTAAATCTCTTCCAATACTATAGTTTCTTTTACCACTTGTTGCTTTCTGAATATTACTATCTCTGTATCCATAGTTTGTCTCCTTATCTATAGACTATATTTGAATATATTTATGTTCTTGTTGTCTTTCTTCATGTCCACTTGATCTTTTCTAAACAATATATCTGCTCAAGTGTTTACCTTTCCTAGAATATATTGCAATGTGAAATCATAGTCCTGCAATTTGAGATACCATCTTGTTTATTATCTATTGATTTTGTGTGGTTCTCTAAAATACTTGAGATGATTCTTGTAATCCATCCAAACTTTGAACTTTTCTACTGTATCTAATAGGTATTGTCTCTATTTTGTTAAGGTTTCTACTATTGCTAGTAGTTTTTTGTTGTAAATCTTGTAATTTCTTTCTGCTACTTGCATTGTTCTTAATAAAAATTTGATTAGCTTCCATTTCTCTTCTTGTTTCTGGAATAAGACTTCTCTTATTATATATCCTGATATATCTATTTCTACTCAGAATTTTTCTTCTCTTCTGGATAGAGTGAATACTAGTTGACTATTGATCTTGTCCTTTAGTTCTTTAAAAGTCTTGATAAAGTATCTGTAAAAAATTGTGAACTCTAAGAGGCTTTCTACTTCTTTTATCTTGGTAGATGTTTTCCATTCTTTTACTGTCATGACCTTGTTATTTTCCATTTGTACTTCTCCTCTTACAACTACTACTCCTAGAATAGATATTTCTTCAATGTCAAAATTGTACTTTGACTATTTGAAATGGAGATTGTGTTTCTTTGCCACCTTCAAAAATTGTATTATCTTTTTTTTTAATTTCTTTTTTGTCTTGGCTAGTATTATGAAGTCATTCATATAGTTTGCCAGTACTCCTTTATGTAATAGTTCCTGGAATATACCGTTCATCATTCTTTGAAACATTTCTGACAAGTTGCATAATCCAAAATACATCATTTTTGGCTTAAATAAACTCTTGTTTGTTAAAAATGCCACTTTTGATTCATCACCTTCTTTAATATGTACATTATTGTATCTCTAGATAAGGTCCAATTTATTGAAGTACTTTGTGTTCTTAAGCTTGTCAATCACTTTTCCAATTAGTAGTAGTAGCATTTTGTCTTTTATTGTGTACTAGTTCAACTTCCTATAGTCCTGTGCTAATTATAGAGATTTGTTCTTCTTTAGAATATAAAAGCATATACTGCATATCTTGAACTTGATTCTGCAATTAATCCTGCCTTGAGTTATTTGTCTAACCATTGATTTAAAGCTTTATTTTCCTTGACTGTCATTATATAAGCTTTGGCATTTATTTCTTTGATACATCTTTTAATAGGCTGATTTTATGGTCCTATTCTTTTCTTTCTGGTAATTTCTCAAATTTCTTGGTTTGAATGAAATGTCTTCATATGATGTCTTGTATTCTTTCAGACATCTTGTAAACTGTATTGTTCCTTTGTTATAATTAACTTGTGGATTGTGCTTGACCAACCAGTCATGTCCTAAGAATATATCCATATTATTTAAGTCTGTTACTACTATGCTGATGTTTTTTATATGTCCATTTATTTTCATTTCCAGTGATACAAATTGAGTTGCTTTTCTGTTCTTGGTTCTGTTTGTATTATAGACTTTGAATGGTGTTTCCAGTGATTCTACTTGATTTTCTCTTCTTTCACTAAATGTTTGTTTATTCCTATATGGGTGTATCCTGAATTAACTAGTGTCTTCAGCCATAATTTCTTTCTATTTGCTGTCTTTATATTTGTTTGCACATTTAGTTCCTTTTTTTGTTGTCTTTTCATTGTAGAATAACATATTTATTCTTCAGGGATTTATTTTATACAGAGGTTTATTATACCATGTCTACTCCGAATCTCCAACAAAACCCACTTCTATATCATTGTTGCTCCTATCTTTATTGTCTGATTCTTCTTGTATGCTTCTGTTCTTCATTTTCTATTCTTCTTTACAATCTTTTGCAAGATGTTCAACTTTATCACACTTGTAACACTTTCTTATCTTCTTTTCTTTTTTGGCTTTCTGCAGTTTCTTGCTATATATCTATAAATATTACAATTGAAGCACTTGAACTTCCTGCCTTTGTCACAGTTTTCTTTTCCAATCTCCATAGGTAATACTTTTCCTTCATAAATGGTCTCTAATTTTATTCTATAGTCTTGTCTTCCTTCTGTTGATTCATATTCTTGTTTTACTAAGATGATTACTACTTTCCACTCTTTAAGTAACTCTAGTGCTACCGTAAGTAGATATCCTAATGTTATCTTAACTATATTATCTCTGACATTCTTCTTCAATAAAAAGATGGTGTATATGTCATCTATTTCAGCCTTCATAACTAATGCTTCAAATTCTATTATGAAATTAGCAATGTGCTTCTTTTCTTGTCTGAATGTTTCAATCCTCCATTTGGCATCTGCTGTCTTGCTCTTGTCACTAAACAATGTCTTAATTAATGAACTTGTCCTAATCTTGTATATCATCTTTGTTTTTCTATCTGCATACTCCATCAATAATACTCAATTTATTATATAATCTAACATATCTATGTTATGACTTAAAGATCTTAGAGTGGATCAATAAATAAAATCTTGTATTAGAGTTAACATAAGAAAACTCAATAGAAAACTCTGTACAGGATCATCTATCTTATATATCTCAGACTATTGGTCTGTGCACTACTACTTCAGCCTACCCTAACTGACTATACATCTGCCTAAAGGGCAATATATATATATATAATATATTGTATGACATCATTCCTTCCAAAACCTTCTACTATTTTCTATCATAACACATGACCATGTGACAGTGTGACCATAACAGCATTGTGTGACAGTTTGTGACATCACACTAACCCCTAACCCTAGTTCCCAAATAAAAAAATAAATCAAAAGAAATGAAAATGAAAAAGAAATAAAAACCAAGTCCAACTTTTGCAACTCTGACAATTTATCTCTATTCTTCATATTACAAAATGAGCTACTCACTTGTTTGTGATATCTAAACCTTGAGTGCACTCTCAGAGGTTTAGGAGTGATTGATATTGTTAAGTCTGAAGTCTAATTCTCAGACATAGAGATATATATAAAAGAGTGATGGTTCATGCATAAGCTTTTTCCATTATATGATCAAAACTCATACTTGATAAGGGCTGTTATCTATCATAGCAGATGTTAGGCTAATTTTAGAAGAAAACTAATTATGTCATTATATTGATATACTTGTATCTCTATGAATACTTATCACTATGGGATATACCATATATTATTGGAAATAGGTTTATAAGCACTTTCGAATGCAAGTTTAATCATGTAAATCCATCTAGCTGTTTATGAGATAATAGCCAACAAAACTTCACAGTTACTGATTGCCTGATATCTCAGTTGTTTGTTGTCACTTTTGTACATTCCACATATGTGCAAATAGCTCTTATTCAGGGCTTTCCAGTACAACTTAGTTTGTGAAAATCAGTCTACTAGTTGTAGAGATACAAGCTGAATAAAGTTTGTGACACTTCTTTGTTAGCTCTGCTACAAACTGTGGTTCTCTATTTAATATTACTCTTTCTGGTAGTTTATACAACTTCTACATAATGTTTCTAAACAGTCTCACCAGTTCTTTTGCCAATGTTCTTTCTGTTGTTGCTACAAAATGTGCTATTTCAGATAATCTATTGCATACTACTAGTATTATATCCTGGTATTTGTAGAAGTCACTCCTCTTATTTCCTCTATACTCATGGGCTATTGCCTCTTTATCCTAAACTTTCCCATTCTTATGACTTATTTTTCCTTCTCTCTATTCCTTACCTTTACTCTTACACATTTCCTTCTTCTTTCTTCTTCCTACTTAATCTTACTTCCTTTCTTATACTTTCTCTCTAGTAGTTATCCAAACTAATCATCTTTTCATACCACTGTTCAATACTTCCAGAAGATTATTCTGCCTCCATTAGCTTTCTCTATATTACTCTACTCATTACTCTATTAAACTTTTCTACCAATACTCCTTCTTATATCTACTTCATCTTGCTACTTTTTTAAACTCCTACACAAATTTCTCTATCATCCTTTCTTTTTATTCTATTCTTTTGAGTTTGGTAATCTTGGTCAAGTTGTTATTTCCTCCCCTAAACTTCTTCTTCAACTTTGTCAACAAGTATTCCAACAATGCAAAATCTACTTCTTCTGTCTTTGTCTTTTCCAGCAAATTTTTCTACACATTTGCTGACTCTTTCTGTATATATGTTAACACCCACTATATCTGCTTTTCTATTAATTTCTCTCTCATTTTTATTTTAATGTACAGCTTGCAAGCTGTTACAAATCCCACTACTTGACTGGGTTTTTTATTAAACAATAGTGGTCTTGCCACTTCTGCATGTTATTTTTGGAGCCTTATTACCCTTACTCCTCCTTCCATCAATACCATGATTTGGGCTTACATGACTGCTATCTATTCTGCTTGCTATGTAATAAGAAGCTGCAGCTGCTCTGTTATATGGTTGGCAGGTGTTTTCCAACTTATTTTTTATACAGGGAGAGAGATTAATAGTAGTGATGATAATAGTAGTAGTAGTATTAATAGAGAAGATGAAAATAGTAGTGTAGAAGAGAAGATTATACTACTCTCACTTCCTGTTTCATATTTCAAACTAGATGCAATCTCAGTAAGTGTTAACAGATATTCTCCCTATCTTGTTTCACAATGTTTCACTAACTATTTTGTTCTAAGAAGGATATTTTACTCTAGATAAAACCTTAAGAAATACATATTGTTCTTTTACATGTACAGTCTACAAGGTAATTTACAGCACCAATGTTGTACCAACCACTCACTGGAACGGCACTCGTAGTATGCTGACTTTAGCAAAGCTCTCAGTAGGCTATCTAGTAGTGGGGATTACAAGAGAACTCAACAAGGAGCCCTCGCTGCATTGCTCCTCTATTTATATAAATACAATGTGGTCTGTGCTACAATAATATCTACCTGCCCTAATGTCCATGCATCATCCTCATGTCCTATTACTCATCCACCATAAGGCTACCATGCTGTATACATGTGCCCTGACGTCATACTCTTAATCTCCATCATACATGTGTGCACCATGTGTACACCATGAGGTGTTACAAACTCAAAACCTTAGGGTTGGTTAAGAGAATGAACCTTGTATTGGGTTAACACAAGAGAACTCGATAGAGAACTCTGTACAGGATTGTCTACCTTATATACAAATACCTAATGG
>Ga0157368_1000197_pt1 | contig 29082 bp, 20 predicted proteins | sample AttbisABBM3_FD_113146 | JGI IMG/M metagenome (GOLD analysis project Ga0157368, IMG submission 113146) | Fungus gardens microbial communities from leaf cutter ant in Botucatu, State of São Paulo, Brazil - Atta bisphaerica ABBM3 | ecosystem: Host-associated > Fungi > Mycelium > Unclassified ... | reverse complement strand
TACCAAGGACTTGGTGTTTAAGAAGAAACCAGTAAAAAAACTAGTGGACCAATATGTAGGTCCATATACCATTGAGTAGGTGGTATCTACCAATGCAGTCAAATTACAACTGCTAACCTCAATGAGGATCCATCTGGTTGTAAACGTCAGTCAGATAGTATAATATAGAAAACAAGTGAAAGAACAGAAAAAAGAGAAAGCAAAACCAATTGAAGTAGAAAAAGTCGAAGAATAGGAAGTAGAAAAAATATTAAATAAAAGAAAAGTATGGAGGGTAGAGAAGTATTTAGTATGCTGGAAGGGATTTACAGTGGAGCATGATACATGAGAAAGAGAAGAGAATCTAGAAAATATAAGGAAAGCTATAGAGAAATTTGAGGGAAGAATAGTGCTGAAGTAAGAAGGCAAGAAAAGTTAGATATGATGGAGGAAAAGGACTTTAGGAGGGAGGAGTTACCAGAAAAGTATACAGTGAAGATGTTGTATAAGTAGGACGATAGAAAGTTTGAGAAGGAATATCTGATAAAGTTAGAGAGAAACCTTAAGAAAGGGGTAATGTCAAAGTCATACTGTCACATATCAGTCACATCAGATGACATGGTCACAGTAATTGTCACAAGTCACAAGTCACATAGAAGAATATAAAAGGTTCTGGAAGAATGATGTCATACAACATATATAATATATGTTGACCTTAAGATGAACACATGGCTGTTTAGGGTAGGTTAGAAGTAGTTAGCATGGACCATAAGATTTTAGTATATAAGGTAGACAATCCTGTATGGAGTTTTCTATTGAGTTCTCTTATGTAAACCCTATACAAGGTTTCTTTTCTTGACTTACTCTAAGGTTTTGAGATCGTAACAATTGGACCTGCTTCTAGGGTTGTTCATGTTGATGTCTTCCAATATATTGTTGGTATTATTGAGACTAGACATAGCTGAGGGAGTAAAATTGTATTTATTCACAATTTCTCTATTAGGTGCTACTATCCAAGATGATAGTATAGAAGAGAGAAGTAATGTTAACCTTATGTCTTATAGACTTTATTACAACTCTACATCCCAAACTTTACTATTAAACCTATAGACTTTGCTACTATAAATCTCAAATCCTATACTTGTATCTTGTTTTTTCAAAAGACTTTCTAGACCTTCAATTCACTACTCTCTATTGCTTTAAATATACTTTATCTTTTTTAAGTAATATTTTAGATATTTTAACTCAGGTTTCTAACTATCTGTATATCATTATTCTAATAATTAGCTTATTATTATTTTGCTATATTACAACAAACAATAGAGTATCTAGAATATTAGCTATCTTCACAAAATCTTATTCTGTTCTCTTAGGTTTTTCTGAAGATAAATAGTATTTGGTTATTAATTGTTATAATATCAACTTAGATTTTCCTGAAAATCACAAACTTTATATAATCCTCTGAACTTGTATAAAGTTTTTATACTTTATCTGATCTTATTCATAATTTTTCTATAAATTTTTTCTTCTTCTAAATATAATTTATATTCTAACAAGTCTAGTTAATAATTCTTATTCTTATTCTTCAAATACTAGTCTGTTGTTAGAGTTATGAATAATAAACTTGGTTTTATTTTATATTTCTTTTTTTTATATTTAGACTTAGATAGTAAAGTGTAATGTGATATTACATATATTACAGTTACACAATTATATAACATGGCTATAATATATTGGCCTTATAAAAAGCACATAGACTTTGGGGCAGGTTAGTTGTAATATGTGTACAAACTATGGTCTGTAGTATATAAGGTAGACTAGTTTATAACAGAAATCCCATTGAGTTCTCTTGTGTTAACTCTAATATAAGGTTGATTCTTTCATCCAACTCTTAGGACTTAAGTTTATAATATTTGTGAGGTTTTATAATATTATGAAGATATGAATTATACAAAATCAATAAGTAAACAAGTATATATATCCTCATTATAGCCCCAAAAGAAACAGTGTATTGCTGTTTGGGATTTCTTTTCAACATATTGTGGAATCTTTTCTTTAATCAGCCCCTATTCTGCTCTGAACACAGTCCACCTTCACCAAGATTTCTGTTAGAATACTATAGCCTGTGAGTATGAGAGTATGTTGCTCAGCCACTGCCACTATGCTGTGAAAGATTTCCTGGTCCTTTGCCCACCTTGCCCAACAAGTGAAAGTTTATAAAACACCTTGTTGATACTATGAAGATGGCAGCAAAAATGATGAAAGCAGAAGGGTCAATGTATAACAGGTGGTGCATGCTTGTGCATCTTACTATGCTTGTGACCTTACAAGAACTCTCGGAAGAATGAATGACTATTAGATAATGATACCTGGCCCATGTCAAGCCGAACGCTAACAAATCAAGGTCTTACTCATAAGAGATCTCATGAAGCCCTTTCGACTGAACCATTCCTCGAAAAACGGTCCTTCCAATTGCAAACCCTTAAATGGTTTGGAACTTATCTTGTGACCAGCGAGGCTTCGAAGTAGGGTGCTTCTTTGCATTCAAATAGGCATGTGATGACATGATGGTTGTTGTTTGCAATCAACTATGTTTAATGAAACGACAGGAATTCTTGACCTGATCATACGGTAGGCTCCCCATTCTATTAGCCCAAGGATCGTCGGAAATAACCTGTTCCAGCAAATAATTCTAGAAGCAAAGTCCGCATGTCTGCAGACAAAGAGTTGAAATCCCGCAACCGAACGTGAGAGTTTTGGAGCCCTGAAGGGTAAGTATTCGGACATCACATTCTGCTCGCCTTCCGCAGGGATCCAGATCTGCTCCATAAGGAGAAGGGGTAACTTAGATATCCACTAATCAGTGCATTAAGAGAAAGGGTATTCTTAGAAAAAACGATACAATGCAGGATAATACATGGTTTCTTGGTAATTAATGCATAATCTATATAGCAGATGTAAACAGAGACGACAGCTCAAATGCCATCATTGAGGTTGTAGGACTTGGACTCAGAGTATGTATTGACCACTCATACCTCTTGAAATTCAGTAGTGGAGTTCGAGGACCCACTGTCAAAGAACAGCATCATTGGTATCTATGAGAATCACTTGCTGACATATGTGCTACTAGAGCACGATCTTGAGGCATGGGATACTGCTACACAAATAGTATCAAAAGGCGTAGCACTCATGGATGTTCTAGACTCACATAAGGATCCATCTGGTCTGGACAACTCCACTGAGCAAGGTGCTGGTGGGACATAGAACGGTAGTGTTGAGGAACGGTTGCTCGTTGAATGGGACTGGGATAAGGGTCATAGCGAGACTGATAGGAAGCTTCCGTGATCATGGGGAACATATTGGAAGCGGGATTGTATTGCGAGGGGTATGCCAGAGGACGATCACTTGACCCAGGTGTGTCCCTCAGTAATAATCAGCTGTCATAATGGTATTGAACATACATCGAAGGGCGAGTGGCATCTAGGTCCGTTTGGATGGGCTGTAGTTGTAGATATGCATCGCTGAATCGTGCTTAGAAGGTCCTTAGGACAGAGATAGGGATATTTACTTTAGTCTCTTCCGTGTCGTAAGAGCCATGAGGTCAAGGTCAATGTCAATCTGCTGATGATGATGCGGAGATGGCTCTCGAGTGGGAGGAGTACCAGAACTTTCTGAAATGGAAGAACCAGCGGTAGAGGACCTTCCGTCGATCGAATCCTTCCTGCCGGAGGTTTTCTTTCGCACAGGGACACCTTTGGGCCAAGTGCACTAGAAATATTTGTGAGCCCATTGAGTTGTTTGTGCAGTGGTGTGTGACTCACTTCTCTATGGCCATGAGTGCAGCGCGTGCAGTCCGGCTTTGCCTCATCGCACTAGGTGTGTAGCTTAGCCTCTCGATCAAATCGGACAGCGTTACGCTCGACAACTTACCTTAATCTTTTTAACTCGGCATGTCAAACAACCCGTCTTACTACGAGTGTACTTGGGACGTTTTCTGGGGGTAACTCCTGGACGAGGAGGCGGCACAACATGATGAACATGGCTACGGCCAACGGGAGGCATTGAATAGCATTGTGCATAAGGAGGGTATTGGTTAATTGCAGGACTGAGATCAAGGAGTAAGCGGCAATCTAAGCAGGAAGTAGAAGCAAACAAACTATGACATGCTATCGGCCATGGACAAACGAAGGGGAAGGGGAGAGCCTTCGACTTCAAGTGTTCGCGTAGCATTTATAAATGTTTACGAGGGAGATCCAAGGACATTTTGAGCTAGACCAACGGGTCACCGATTAGGGTAGATCACCGAGTTCATCAGATCTAGGATCGCTGTATTGTTGCACATATCTTCTAAATTCCTAGGAGATGTCATATATGGAGGGATCTTGTTTGTTCTCAGAAAAAAGAACTTCTTTTCACCCCATACCAGGTACAGTCAAATTATAGACCATAAATTCATCGGACGCGAGGAGTTTGGCTCCTTGACAAAGTCGCGTGGCAGAATTAATAATTTCCATTACTTGATTAGAATTCAGTCCAGAGAAATTCCTAAATCCGATCAAACTCGGTTCGCCCTCTGAACATAGAGGTCTTTTGCCGGAGCCGCCGACTTGTTCTCATCGGTTGTCTGGCTGAAGAACTATCCTTCAACATCTGATAGCATATGTTAGCCCTCCGAGTTGATAATTGACTAGGGGGACAGGACGATAATGGCGCTATCTCCGCCGTGGTCTGGGAAGTGGTCTGGGAAGCCCAACGGCTGTTTCACGTAGAACAACCATCCGAAGTTATTCTGTTACTCTTGGCCTCGTCTGCTATTGTAGACGGACCATCAACGGTCAACAGTCTACGTCCCTGTATGAGCGCCATCTATTCGAATTCCAAACATGGTTATGGATACCGCTTCGAGTATTTTTGGCCCCCATGACGCATTGCAAGAAGTCCGCCCCACCGAGGAAATCACCCCGTAGTGACACCGAGGGTTTCCCTGTGAACACAATTTTCTGTCCATTGCACTAATGGGTCTACTGTTCAGAGTTGTATCAGTTACATCACTCCCCGGTGCCCTGAGTTCATACTCAGATTTGGAGACTCGCAGCCAGTTCTCGGAGCATTCATGGATGGATGCAGCAGAATGTGCTGGCAATTTATCAGAGGAAAAGGTTGGAACGGAACGTATTGAAAAATGACTGATCGAAGGCAATAAAAATGCAATTTTGGCGAAAACTGTTGCGAGCACGCCTCTGTTATCGTTGGGAGTCCTTACTATGGGGCCCAGAGGTAACTGGAGCAGTTACCCCACCCCTGCTCTTATGTACTTTTCGCAGATGCAAGACTGTTCTCGCTTGCACAATTACAACATACACCAACGTGCGTATCTTTGTCGAGGCGAAACATTGTAGTTGGTAGCAACCGCATAACCTAACCCCGGCCTCGATAAGTTTACACCACTATAAACTTGACAAGAACCGAAAAATAGATATCTCCTTCGTGGTTACGAGCCTCATTAACTATGGTGTTCATAAGAAGGCAGTTTCTGCCTTGTTCCTGATCCTAGGTAGAGTATTGGATGTAAAATGGTTTGGATACTCAAGTTGAGCCCTGACGCATGTCCAAGTGCTTTTCATCTTTGCTGGTATTCCAATTCATATACGCCGGTTTGTTGTTATTTTGACAAGACCGTCCACAGCTGGCCAGCTCCACGCGGTGCTTAACCGCTCATCCCGCGGAACGAAACGAGGATGTCCTCGTAGTTATCAAGCGGAAACTCCGAACCATAATTAGCTTGTTGACAGTGTCCGTTTTACCTGGCTGCCTTCGTCTGTTTTTCACGCGACATGTCATTTGGCAGAGCCTAAGGAGGCTACATCATTGACACGCTCTGGGCAGACTCGTATGAAAAGATAGAAGAGGACGTGGTCACCTCATAATCCTTCCCTCCAATAGCGTGTTTGGGTCCCGGAGGGTGCCTGGAGTCTGTTCCATTTAGTGAGGCTGCACACATCCGCGCTTATATAGAATCCAGAAATTTGATCTAATTGATCACTGAAATTACAGGGTCAGCGAAGGAGAGAATCACCTCAATCAATCAATTCGATATTCCGACAGCGATCCGCTGCTTCATGATTCATTCAAAGGCATTGTTCGGAAGGGAAGACAATAGTCTGACACTTCAACGAGATTTAAAAAGCAGACTGTACTTACAAGCTGGCAATTTGGTATGATCGTCTTCGAGGAAGCGAATGATTCGGCAACTTACACATTTAATCGCCACGAACTCTACCAACAGGAGGGTGGGATGCACCTAATTCTCACTATTTAAAACGGCATCCCTTCATTTATAGACAAAACTACCCATACGCCTTTGTCAAAGGACACGGGAGTCTTTGACGAGTCCAAAAGCTTCCGTCTCTCAGATAGTGCGGAGATGGAAGAGGGGATCACAGAACGTGAGACCCTATCTTTCTCTGTTGGATGAACCAGAAAATATTCTTAGTCTGTCCAAATGATTTCCTCGGAGCCTGACTAGGACCCAGGAATCCATGTCCGAGATCGGAAACGGAAGGGGATAACCGGTCGGTCCTTTTGTAATGCTGAATAGTAAGATGAAGTGATCTCCTCACTCTTCAGTCCCTGTGAGGGGTTATGTTATCATTAATGTTGAAAAGGAGGAAGAACATGCGTCCCTCAATTAATAAGGGTGCGCCATACAGAATGCTTGCAAGGCTGCCAATCCAAACAAGGAAGAATGTAACCAACTATCTCAAATGAGAGTGTGACACTATTCAAGAAATGCAGTTTAATTCGATACCGGGGATAATGAGCAAAACTTGATTCGGACTCTGAAGGAGATGCCAGGGTCCCGCCATCGTTGCCTAGTAGGCTGCTCCGCGGTGTTTATCTTCATCAACATGAAGGGAATTTCCACAACCCAATGACACTCAAGGGACAACAGGCCATGTTTTTTTGTACACTTCAGAACATGATCCTACATGATCCTTGCACCCAATCTCTTACCACTGTCAGCCTGAAGTAAGGTTTCTAGTACACACGGTATATCCAAACAGGAGCAACGCTTATTACGCAACAAGCAGAGCATGGGTAACAATGGCGACAAAAGAGAACTGGTATGTCAGTGCAAATATATGTAAAGAGAACGGGTAACAAGCTAGAATTAGCATCAACAGAGTGGGATGGGAAATTTATGTCGAAAAGAGCTGGACAGGGTCACTTAACCGTTACGATTTGATAGAGAAGAACCAGCGCAGCTTGATGAAAGCCTAGATTGGGGACTTGAGATAAAGTGGGGTCACAGCCAAAGACAGTCTACCCACTGGTCGTTCGGTCTTCTCTTCGGCCAGCCGTAAACCTCGCTGATCCATTTAGCCATGTCTCCTTCTTTCCTCATTTTCATCGTATTAGTAATCCAAGGATGCTCCAGCATTTGCTTAGGGACTGGACGAAATTGTGGATTAATGATGAGACTTGAGGCAATGAAAGTCAGCTCTGCTGAGCAGGAATTAGAAAACGTACGTCTGTTTGATAAAATCCTTCATGTCGCGAGTCCACTGAACGCCTGATTCATCCTCAAGGCGGGGGGGCTGGAACGCGAAACAATTGTCACTGTTGTGATTCCACTTCACTGGATTAGCATACCTCGTTTCGAGTGATATAAACCATCAACTCGATAGGGGGTAGGTCATTTGGGAAGGGAAATCGGTTCTGAACCAATTCAAGGAGAGTGATACCAGTGGACCACACGTCAGATCTGATTGTATATTTTTCCCCTGATATCCTTTCCGGCTTGAGAAGATAAGGTCAGCGTCGGTTTGAAAAACCTGAAATTCAAAGTGCTGACAGCCATGTAGAAACTCGTTCCCGTAAAAGTATTCGCGAGGGAGTCCACGAGTTCCCCAGAAACACCAAAATCGCATAGTCTTACAATACCTTGGTTGGTCAAGAGAATGTTCGAAGGCTTGATGTCACGATGTATAGTCTTGTTCCGATGAAGATAAGCCAGCCCTTGAAGAATCTGAAAATAGGATAAGATTGGCAAAGTATGTACTCGAATTCGCAAACTCACTCCTTCAGCTAAGCGGCCAGCAATCTTCTCACCGACGACGGCACCATGGTCACGAAGCCGTTTCCCAATCGCTTCTAAGCTACCTCCCTCACAGTATTCCATGAGGATTTTAACCTCACTCGTGGATGGGGAGATGTAGGCACCATAAAAGCGAATAATGTTGGTGTGTTGAGTAGTAGTCATGATATGTACCTCACGCAGCAGCTGCCTGGGTGCTTGGCGTGTAGTGATGGTTTTCCTTGCTATTATTTTTCCTGATCTCTTATCTTTGACCTTATGAACCGCACCGCCAGCACCTTCACCCAACCTCTGCATCTCCTCGATCACTTCATCCGACCAGTTGCCAAGATTTGCAGCCGCAGGGTCGGGCTCGAGGTTAGTGTCCTCATGAGAAAGAGGCTGCTGGGTAGTCATGTTGTCGATTTCTTTGATCAAGTTATCGAGACTGTCCAGGGGCTCAGAGGCAGTATGATTAGGCATAGTCGTGTCCTGAGATGGCTGTAAGGTGGGCGCATCGTCTGGTGACATGTAATCAACGGGCTGGAGATCGGGGCCACCACTGTAGTAAGAAACGGGGGGAATCCCAGAAATGTTCAGTCGAAGACCACCAGGCTTCTGAGGGGCAACTCTCTCCGGTAACCGCAAACTAGGAATCGAGAGTACTGGGCGTCTGGGCGACCCTGACCTAATAGGACCACGGGGGCCAGCTGGCCGTGAGGCGACGGGCCTCTCCATCCTCTGCCTAGGATGGGTGGATGTAGAAGATGAAACTATGGACGACAGGATGGTAATTTATGGACTAGAGAATCAGTGGCAGAACGACAAGTGTGTGACCAGTCCGCTTGTCCTTGTTTTGCCATCGGTCTTTCTTTTCCCGACCCCATGACTTCCCACTCTCCCCGTTCTACAGCCTCGACTGTCTCCTCGCCGTCTCCCTCACCCACCACCGCTCGCAGGCGACCCGAGGCATTGCGCCTCAACCATGTCGGGTGCGTGTGTGTGCCTCAGCGTCTAATCATGCCACCATTCATTCCATCTCAGTATCGACCCAAGCGAAATCATTGGCAAAGTCCTCCAGAGAGCCCGACAGTCGTCTATACATCCCACACTCACTCTAGACTTTGCGGATCATACCACCGTCCAGGTTCTTGTCGACGGCTATGATCCCGCTCATCGCGGCATCCCCAAACAGCTCGAAATGGACAGTGGCCTTGACGCTATCCTTTTCGCTAACGAATCCCTTAACCTCGAGGTGACAGATTGCGCGTTCATTACACTACAAGATGCTGCGTTTGACTGCAAACATGCCAGAGTTCCATCAAAAACAGTCTCTTGGGACCAAAAACATCTTGGCGTCGCCCTGAAGTTCTCGGAGCAGAACCCGCGCTGGCACTGCATATGGGCCAGTATGGAAGAGCGCGACGAACAACTGGCTACCTGCGTTTTTCGCAGCTATGATGATGTTTATCTGGAAAGGCTGCACCGCACTCCAAGGAAAAAAAATAAGTGGCGAAAGTCTTCGCGTCAGGAAATGCCGCTATAAATCTCCATCGGTCAAGTACGTGTCCTTGCACAACATTAGAGTCACGTCTCGCAGTTGGTTCCCTTGCGCACGGCCTTATTCACATCTGTACTTGTCTCCTGCACTCTCCCATTTGTACTCCTAGAACTTCATTTGTTGTAACGAACTTTGCTTTGTCCACTAGGAACTTCCCTACTACATTTAGCTGCTTTGTACTGTCATTCTTGCTGCATTCTCTATCCCATATACCCGTGTCTTCAAAAGATAGCACACTGCCAAATGGCTCAGAAACCAGTATCTCCTCTATTGATCGTAGATAATCAAGACTGGGTATTATTCCTTGTGGCTAGATCATTTTGAGGCGACTGAGTTTCATTTAATGCCGCCTTTGAGCCAGCTCTATGCTATTCCGCAACTATCGAACGAGCGAGCCATCAACATTTAGCAGGCTGACTTGAACCTGACTTGAACCTGACTCGTGGGCCCATCAGCTTGTGAGCATACCCATTGCAATAATTAATATTGATGATCATCCAATCCAAGGCACTGGCAGTTGCCATGCAAGCATTAGCAACCATTTAGTGACAAAGCCTATCTAAAAGCACCATCTAAACACATTCGCCACAACCCGAAGTGCCAATTGGCATTTTTAGGCCAATCAGTCACTCGATCTGACAGGTGGCGATATTTCGAGTGACACGGTCTCCAACAAAATCAGCTAAGAGATTCTACCAGACGATGAGCATCCCCAGCATATTTCCAAAACAAATTTAACGGAGGAATGCGGCGCCAGCTAATTCCAGCTCCAAATTTCAGATACTAAAGGAACGGGCGTTGATTTCGTGAATTAAGAAAAGAAGCCATTTCTTATAGTAACTTAGCGCAAAAATGAAACGGCACCAGTCTACGCCTGACCCGGGAGGTTGTCAGGTGCTTGGATCGTCCATCTCGTTCTCGTAGGCTCTACGAAACTCGAGTCGGTCAGAAATGATGACTTTGGCGCCGATGAGTCTCTCACGCGATTCACGGCGGTTCCCAAGAAGCACTAGAACGAGCGGCCTATCCTGAAAAGACAGCCTACATACGTCCCGCCCAGTTCAATCATTCCTCTGGTGCACTGATTACGAGTTGAGATCCTCATGAGCCACTGCATTCCCAGTTTAGCGATGTGCAGTGACAGGCAAAATAGAAAAGGTGAATGTTCCAGATCATGCCCAAGGATAGATCAGGCAGTATATCGAATTCGCAAAATTGACAGAGCAAGTTCCAGCGCAATCCTGTATTGACCTCACGAGTCGCGACTTGGAATATCTGTTACTGCTGCCGAAGGGAAAATGAATGATAGTCTATCCGACAGTTGTCCGAGGAGCAATTGAACGACAACAACACGAGGCCACAGGATTCAGGGTGGAAGTCTATAATTTAGTGTATAGGTCAAAGAATAGTCATCGTAAGAGATCTCATGGAGTTGAAGTGGCCCCAAGTACAAACATTAAGACCTGCAGGTTGTACTCTCTCGTCGACCGGAATAGTAAGAGCCGTTGCACAGCGAATCACAGCTTATGCATGAACCGGATTTCAATGGTTTGGTTAAAAAGAGTATAAGTCTTGTCACGGCTTGATCCAGCTATCCACTCCCACGCTTTGCCTTCTAGCACAATTCATCCATGTCGACAGTAATAACCAAGACATCCCCTCGTGTCTCTTTCGCGTCAATGACGCCCAATAACCTTGGAACTGTCCGTAAACTCAACTCAGTACTCTTCCCAATCAAGTATAGTGAAAGATTCTATCGTGATATCCTTCAACCAGAAGCGGAAGACTTCTGCAAGCTCAGTATGACCTTCCAGCATCATTACTGCCACCTTCGCTGACAGAATCATTTCAGTCTATTTTAATGACATCCCAGTATGTCGTTCATTTTTCACGGCTTGTATATTTCCATGTATCTCCGTTGCAAAGGTTGGAATCATATGCTGTCGATTGGAGAATAAAGATGATCAAACCCATCTGTATGTCATGACTATGGGCGTCTTGGCCGTAAGTCAACTTACTTCTCTAAAGGTGGTAACAGGCCCCTGATGGACCGAACTAAGCCATATAGATCCCGAGGGCTGGGATCACAAAGTCTTCAATCAGTACTCGAAGCCGCGGAAAATCATGCTAAGCCCAAAATCCAAAAAATCTACCTTCATGTACAAGTGTCCAATGATTCCGCCAAGGCATTTTATGAACGTCATGGATTCATGGAAGTCGAGATACACAAGGACTACTATAAGAAAATTGACCCTCATGACGCCTGGGTGCTGGAAAAAATACTCTAAAAGATGAAGGTATTATATACAGCCATGGACAACAGGGCTGAGCTACATGATCATAGGAATGTCCTGGAAACCATTAAAAATTGATACAAACTGAATGCTGGAGAACGATTGCATAAGTGTTTCTGTATACAGTGTAACAGTCAGAGATTTCAAGCTGAGGATATTGACTGACTTACAAATAGTTTATTGAATGATCTATGAAGACCATGGCTCTTCCGGCTTCCCGCAGCCCTTGACGAGCTTGAGAAATATATCAGCAACTGTTCGCACCATGCGTAATTCGCCTACCTGATGGCGCTTCAGAGCATCTTTTCTCGTGAAGGTCTTTCCGCAACCTCCATTACAGAAATAAGGCTTTTCACCGGAGTGTGTCTCCCTGTGCCTCTTGAGATCGTGCTGACGATTGAATGACAATGTGCACAAATCACATGAGAATGGGCGTGAAGGTGATGTCGGGTATTGAGACTGTATAGTTGGCGCTGGTGTCAGAGGGATTTGAGTCGGGTACTGTGCCGACGCCTGATAAGACGTCGGGCTCGGTGGTTGTGAAACGTATGCATCCTGTGTTTGAGAGTAAGACCTCCCCCGTGATTGCCCCTCCAATGACGAATAGTGTGGGTAGGCATAAGATTGTAAAGTCGAGGGATAGGGATGCGTTGACTGTGGTTGGTGGAGTGATGGATGATGAGTGTGGCGTTGGCCGTGTAATGTGGTACTATCATTAGAGGCCTGGCTTGGCATAGACGAATAGGTGTGGTACCCTGTAGTCAAGGGATTTGTGTGGTTATATGAGTTCGAATAGTATGAGGACGAGTATCCTTCATCCCCAGCCTGTGAATAGGTATCCCCACAGTAGGCCTGGCCCATCGACTGAGTGGAAGCCGAAGGTACAGTGCCTTGATATTCGGCAGGGGAATAATTGGCTGTGGGAGAATAAGGTGTAGAAGTATTGGTCCAGTGCATGTTCGAGTATTGGTAGGATCGACGGTCAGCCATAGACAACTTGAGTGGAATGAGGGCTTTCCACCCAGATCCTGGTATAAGTACCCTGAGGAAACGGGCGCTTGAATTTCCGTTTCGTTCGCCAACTTTTTTGAAGTGTCGCCCAGGTTGGTCGACAGCTAAGTCTATGTGTGCGATCCGGTACCTGACTCAAATTGGTGTCCTCGACGTCAAGTCGCGACCTGTCGTTTGCAGAGCAGAAGTCAAATACCATGTTTCCATGCTAATTTGTGTCCGGAATTGGTTAGTTCAAGAGGGCGCAGCAGCTATTTTGCCTGAATTCAGAACAAGATGTAAAATGCCTGAAGTCATAGATCGGAGATTTCCCGTTTCCTATGAGTATATGGGGTCCCCACACAGGTACTTTGGGAGCAACATCCCAAGGGAGATACTGACTCTGGCTTGACCTTCACTACACAGTACATTGCTGGTCACTCACAAATAGCAGCTTCCATAGACTGTTTCGTGTTCCAAGAATAACTATGTTGGGCATTCGGCGCATGCTAACAAGAAAAATGCAATACGAAGGGCTGGAATAGAAATCGTCTTTGGAGCGACAGGACGTAAATTGCATCGGTTTGAAACAATGATGGATAACGGGATAGGTACTGATGCGTCACTTTGGTTGCAGCGTACTGTACCTTAATGCGCAATACAACCAACGATCTAAGGGTTCTAAGTGAATAGAAAAAAGTGGTCGGTGCCATAAGAGAAGGTTATCGAGCAAGACTAGCATTTCCCTTACTGTAGTGTCGGGGTGGTAAAATTGTGTATCATGCATTCGCTCCTCCAACAAGCACACCCACTCTATAGATCGTTACCACCAAAACCATTAGACAAAAAATCGTCTATCGTCCCTTCACATTTTCGTGTTTGTATTGAAACCAGACTAGCCGGCGGCTAGTGCTGTAAAAGAAAGAGCTGTAAAAAGAAAGATCTGAGGTGACTCATCATTTTAATCTAATGTGGTAATCAAGTGACATCATGAATTAGTATTCAGTAATCTAATCGTTCGTCCGGCCTTCCGTGAATCGCAATTGACAACGTCGCAACTGCGCACGTAACTGAAAGGCCCCGGTTCGTCATTGATCGATTAACATATCCACCGTTAGCCAGGCTCAACCTACAAGAACGCCTCGGGACCAGTCAGGTCTTATTCGACCTATGACAAATAATATTGGACTTTACTTCCCTCGGTCCTTGATCGGCTGTTTTGGAGAATAGAGCGTAAATAAGCGGCGGGTTTGGATTGGATTATTATTTTGGAGCTGATCGCTCGTTCATTTACATTGTGCCATAGTGACCCGAAATTAAACACAGAGACACTTATCAGCGGGGTTTTGTATCACTAGACAGACGCAGGGTAGTTTGATCTCCATTTGCGAACACTATGGACTATACTGATAAATCTTTGGGACAGGCAAGTAATTGCCAGCTAATGATCTTCTGAGGAGCGGTAAAACCGTGTCTCGCTCCAAGCAGTCATACTGAGTAGTGCAGCTGATTGGCTGCATTGTGAGCATGTTCCAAGTCACAGGATTCCATTTAATAGGACGGAGCAGTCGTTGTTTATATATTCCTCGAAAACAGCCCATTAATTGGATCTCCAAGTTTCGATTTCTGGTTGTCTAAATCTCCAAGATTCCTCGATTAAATAAATACTTCCAGCTGATGGTACCCTGCGAATTATTCCCTGTTTGGTAATTGATGCTCAGTACCCTGGGCTCAGGTCATGTTTCAATGTCAAACACACTATAAACCTATAAACACGACAACCTAAATTTATGCTGTTGGATGGCAAAACGCGGTCTCTCTGCCGACGACGCCCAAACTTCATTCAAGAAGCGAGCTAAGCAGGCCCGGCTAGACACGTTTTTTGATGCTTCTCCTACTAAATCGCACTTGACGCAGTCAAATGCCACCTTATTGACCGAAAAGCAGCAGAAAACGGGAAATAGAACAAGACCCACCTCGCGACCACTCGTAATTGATGTTGATGAGGACGACATAGATCCGAAACCGAGGGATTTTCCCCTGAAATCGAAGGGAAAGGAGGTTCAGCTACCTACTACAGAGACAAAGCCACTTCGATTCAACCCATTAGATACTGACCCAGTTAGCTATCTACCACACGAACAGCCCTGGCTCCAAAGTGGCACCCCCTATGGATTCCTAGCCCACTGTCTTTCGACGCTCTCACAAACGCGATCGCGTATTGGCATAGTCAATACCCTGACCAATTGTTTACAGACAATTATTGTCAAGCACTCAGGATCTCTGCTCGCTTCCCTGTATCTTCTATCTAATAGTCTCGCACCCGCGTATGCTCCCGTAGAACTCGGACTTGGACCTACAACTATTTCTCGTGCTATCCAGAACATCTCTGGAGTCACCTCCGCTGTCTTGAAGCGGCTCTATAACACTTTGGGGGATTCTGGGGATGTTGCAATGTCCGCCAAGTCGAACCTACGAACTTTAATTCCACACCCTCCCTTGACAGTATCTAATGTGTATAATTCTCTGCGCGAAATCGCCCACTCCAAAGGTCCAGGGGCAGCAAAGCAGAAGCGGAAGGTTGTTGAGAAACTTCTAATCTCGGCCAACGGAGAGGAAATTCGTTATCTAACGAGGACCCTTTGTCAGAATATCCGAGTAGGGGCAGTCCGCACCTCTATGCTCACGGCCTTGGCACGGGCTGTTGTTCTCTGCCACGCATCATCCAACGTATTAGATCGCGATATGGAATTACAAGTCCCATTCTCTTTGCTTTCCCAGGTTCAGTCATCCTCCCTCGACGCCAAAACCAGGACTACAGAACCTGCGCGGGCCGAACTCAATGCTATCTATACAAATGCGGAAGCATTGGTCAAAAGGGTATTTGTCAAGCACCCCAATTATGACGATATCGTTTCGGCAATATTAGACTTCGGCCTCTCTGGACTAGAAGAGCGAGTCACCCTCTCGATCGGTCAGATCCGTGCATCTTTTGCCAGCGCCGCCTTACTTTCTTACTAGGTATTCCTTTACATCCGACTCTGGGGTCACCCACTCATTCCCTCGATGAAGTCTACGAAAGGATGGAAGGCCAATCTTTTGTTGCTGAATTCAAGTACGATGGACAGAGAGCACAAGTACATGCTACCTCAGAGAATGGAAAGATTGTCCGGTTCAAGATATTTTCGCGCCACTTGGAGGATATGACTACTAAGGTACCTGTTTTAACCAACCTTCTAACCGATTTTCTCAAGTCTTCTCTTTAAGTATCCCGATGTTCAGGCATTGATAACTTCCGCTCTGGAAAACACATCCTCAATATCGTCCTTCATCATGGACTCCGAAATTGTTGCCATCGACCCACGCACTGGTGCCCTCAAAAGCTTTCAAGAGTTGTCCAATCGAGCTAAGAAGGACGTCGAATTGAAGGATGTGCAAGTATCTGTCTGCTTGTATGCATTTGATCTGATGTACTTAAACGGAGAGGTAGGTGGATTCAATATTACTTGAAAGCGGTGGCCTGATTCCATAGTTATGCAGGTGCTGTTACAGAAAACCTTCCGGGAACGAAGAGCTCTTCTGCGCACCCACTTTGATCCAAATATTTTCGATCACTTTGGATCTGCTCGGTTTTCTCATGTAGAAGGTATAGAGAGTGAAACAGGCAGGGACCGGATTCAAGAGTTTTGGCAGCGTTCCGTAGAAAGCCAGGCTGAAGGTTTGATGATCAAGGTCAGTGCCCCTGGTTACCCATATTTGTGGCTTTTGACCGCCCTTTCAGCTCCTCGATAATGTCATAATTCCCGAAGGAATTCATAAGGAATCAAGGAGAAAAAAGTCCCTGCTAGCGACTTATGAGCCAGATAAACGGACGGCGGCTTGGTTGAAGCTCAAGAAGGATTATGTTGATGGGATCGGCGACAGCATTGACCTAGTGCCGATTGGTGCATGGTACGGCAATGGACGGAAGGTGAAATGGTGGAGTCCCATACTTATGGGTCTATATGACCCGATCAGTGGTCGGTTTGTTGCTGTCTGTAAGTGCATGTCCGGTAAGTATTGCTGTTATTTTCCTTCAGATAGCAACTAATCAGTTTTTGGTAGGCTTCACAGACAGATTCTACAAGGTTCGTCGGCCCACCCCCTTGCCTGGCAGTTTTTTTCTGAGGGTAGTCAAGGACCTGAGAGAGAGATATACACTATCAGACGAGGATGGAACGACATGTTCTGTGCGACCATTATGGGAATGTGACTTCGGAGGTGAGTGGTGGTTTTCCTATCTGGCAGGAACCTTTGATACAACGTGTTTGCAGGCTTTAAGCCTGATGTCTATTTCCAACCGCAAGAGGTATGGGAAATTCGCGGAGCGGAGTACGTCCATACATGCGTCATGGCCATTCAATTGAAGCTAACTTGAACCACTAGTATCACTCTAAGCCCTGTGTCTGTAGCTGCCAAAGGATTAATATCCTCATCTCGTGGTCTGAGCTTACGTTTTCCTCGATATCTGAGGAGGAGGGAGGACAAGTTCAGTGAACAAGCCAGCACGCCTGAGTTTCTGGCTTCTATATGGAAAGAACAACAGGGAAACCATCAAGGGATTAGCGACGGAGATGAATTGATAGATGCAGACTTCGTCTCCTCTGCTGTATCTGAAGAAGATATTTGATAAATTTGCAGTTTATCATTTGTAGTTGTATTGCGATTTTATATTTTCATCATGTGGCACTTCTGGTTAGCTGTATCGAACCTGGACCTGTTGGTGTAAAATCCGCAGTACTTCAACTCAATTTCGGCAAGTTATTCCAATTCGGAGTGAGCACTCTTTTTCGAACTCATGCAGCTGTTACGAACATGCCTATTCATCTCAATATTCCTGGTTGCCCGCACACCCGAAATTTCAATCTCGTTGCAGCTATAACAGACCGTCGAGGCAACTATATTTGACAAAGGCGATGGCCACGATGTACAGCAGATTCTGTAATAACATCTTGATCTACAGCCCCTCGTCTAAAGCTTGTCTCCACCCAGCAATCTGTCCCTCAAGAAACCGTTGATACATACTTGCCTCAGCTCCCTCCTGCCCGAACACCTCGCGATTGACGCGGGGAAGAACCTCTGTGACTGCTTTAGTCCATTGTGGATCTCTGTCCTGAGGGCCTAGTCGTATTTGAAGGGTACCATAAGTCAAAAGGAGCTGTAACTTGCAAACAAGGAGAGTCAAAGATCCATCTTCTGGGACATCTTTAGGTGTTGAAATTTGTACTAGACGTAATAAATCAAACACAGACGGAGTTGATGGTCTGGCTACTGGCGGAAATTCTGTGTTAAGATCCCGATAGTCGGAATCTGATGATCCCTTCGCTCGTGGCCGTATTCTGGGCTGTGGTTTTCGAGCCTTTTCTAAGGTAGGAAGTCCGAGTCCGCCGATTACCATTTGATAAATTCCGATCTTGAATCTAAGTGCTTGGACATTGGAGTGAGCAAGCTGAGATAATACCTGGGAAAGTCGGGAAAACGATGAGACACGAGTATACAAGCCAACCGCGAGCTCATTCAATTCTAGCTCTGCAGTACTTGTCAGATTTACAAGCTATGAACAGTGAGCATCTGCCGGTTCATACCAGTCGTTTACGCACAAGAGATAGGAGGCGACCCGCCAGTCTTCGTCGCTGCAGCAGGGTTTGTTGGAGACAGAGCATGATGATAGCAATCGGAGATTCGAGATGAGCTTTTCCATCTTGATCAATTAACTGATCAGCGAGCAAAGGCGAGTACGGAACTTCAGAGCGAGTGAGATTGGTGCAATTAAGCCAGGTGTATGATTCTCACCAGCCATTGTGGATGTTTGCTCATCATACTCAAAGAGACTAACAAGCCAATCAAGCAATGGCCAAGCATTTTCTTGCACTGCTATCGGTAGACCTGTCTCCGGGCCAGGATTGAGTTTGAGTCGCTCCGACTGTCGTTTTGCTCTAGGCTTAGCCTTCAGGGTCAGTGAAAGTGCATTCTGCCGCAGATCCTTGCACAACAGTTCCCAACAATCTTGGTATTGCGTGATGTATGAGGCTTGCCTTGCAACCGTCGATTCTGCCTCGTTGTAATCGGCTGCTGGATCGTGCAGTGATCTACGGCGGGGTAGAGCGCGAGATAGTACATCAGGTTGATTGGTATGAAGATATTTCACAAGGACTCTCTGAGCATCAAGTACAGCTTTCATCGGAATGAAGTTCATGGATAATTGCGATTGTTGTTGCCTAATAATCTTGGACGGTGAAATTTGAGCTGAAGAATCGACCTCATCTTGTGCAGAGGAGTCCTCCGTCGGATGCAGTGAAATATATATCAGCTGGCGTATGTGAGGTCTATATGGATTTAGAGTGATGAGATGATTCGACATCGAGTACACTCACGGCCACGGGCTGAACTCTGAGTCGCACAGTTGGTCAAGGGTAGCAATAGCTGTTTCGTATTGGTATTCTTCAAAACAGTTGTTAACGAGCTCACGTTGAGCTTTAGTTAGTTGCCATCTGTCCGTCTTGTCAGCCGCCATTAAAGCAGTCACGGATAACGGGCCCACGTTAGTGTGTTTGTTTATCAATGCTAATACCTTGAAAAGTCTCAGACGGTGGTACTCAGGGCTCGCGACCTGTTCATCGTTGCACCCACTTGAATTCCGCTCGCCGCCCAATCTTCCGCAGGTCGATTTCGTTTGCCAATACCCTATTCCAGGGTTTTTCCACTAGGTTCTTATGGATTTGAGGTCACAGCTAACGGCGAATCATCGTTTGAGCATATGATGCTTGCGTATGATATGTCAGCCTGGGAGACTACACCACTATTGGAATACCAAACCTAGTATTGTCCTCAGGTTCCTTCCTCGTTTAAAAATTATGTAAGCAGCATAGACAGGGAGTTTACTCTCCCTGTTCTTTTGCTCCAGGCCCCTTCGACGTGGGAGCCATTTCTTTGGCTCTGTGTGATATTGATAAGTGACAAAGTAATGATACCTCAGGCAGTAAGGTCAAAGTTTACATGGAAACCTCCCTCAATCCTGGCATCGATTGTATAATAGCTCATTAAATAGACAAGAACCACCAGGGGGCAGGATACCTGTATGTTGGCATTTCAAGTGTATGTAAGTGTGAGGTTTCATTCTGTTCAATATTGGGTCAAGCTACTTCCTCCAGTCCTAAACAAAGAAGTTGTGGCGGAGACGCCAAATGTGAAGTGTATAATCACCCCGCTTAACCAACCAAACACAAACAAGGCACTGGAATCATGTTCGTCAGGAGGGAGATGTTTGTCCGTTTGGTGAACCCACTTCGACTCTCCTGGAGACAGGAACATTCAACCATGTCAGAGGGATCAGCAATTCCAGGTCCAATGGAGATATCTATTCGCAAAAAGGTTAGACCGTTCGTTGATCGCCGTTGGAAGGGTGTCACTACTGATACCTCTGAGCTCAGTTGACTGACCTCCTAGAGCCAACTGATCTGACAATCAAAAATGACTCGTGGAAGCATCGTCATCACACTACCATGCGAGAGCAGAACGGAGGTAACGGAGAAACTCGTAAGTATGAGAAGAACGAATATTCAATTGCGTGACACATAACCTAGATTTCTCGATTCGGGTTGTCTCCGATGCCTTCGAAGGCAAAGTACGTCCATCAGCTTGGAATTATAATCATGACCTGCTTTGGTGATTCTTTACTCAGAGTCCTGTACAACGCCATCGAATGATTAATTCGGCATTGTCGGAGGAGTTCACTCAAGGGCTGCATGCCTTGTCACTTAACACTAAAACAGAGGAAGAGATAAAACGAGCTACACAATAGTTGTCATCCCTGGTTCGTTGGCGGGAAAAAGTGACATTAGTTTGCATTCCTTATGACGCACTCCCACTGATTTTCCCCCCAGTGTCAAGCCCTGGCACTATCAAGCGAAGACTTCTAACCCACCAACAGTTCCATGTAATATCCCGAAATTATTTTAGATTCTGCAGCCAAATCGTCATCAACAACTTGTCATCATCTTGAAAGCTTTGGATGAATCAGTTGGTGTTGTCGGAAAACAGCAACACCATGGCTGTGCCGTATATTGGATATCAACCACAAGTTTGGAAACATATGCCTGAAATCCCATCGGTATTGATAGACTTCTCGATTTCTCCACTCAATGCCGTCCTAGACGGCGTGTTTATCATATACATAGTCTTGACCTCTGATTCTAGATCCTTATTCTTACATGTCCAGTCGGTCAGACAAAACCCATTCTGTTAGACGGGTCACTCTTCCACCGATAAGAGATTTTTTCAGAGGTAATCTCTTGTGCAATTATTAGATTCCCCAATTTTCACGTTTCCCAGATGAATTTACACACCCTCATCAGCCTGCGCACAAATTTCTTGCAACAACGTTGGCAAGACCTTCAACTATAGGACCACTATCTCTAGAATCCAATACTCGTACTCGCATGGATGTAAGTAGCTCTCCTTATCATATGCAAGCTGCTGATCCTTACCCTTCTATTCCTTCCCTTTAGTCAATGTTGGATCAATTTCCACCAACAGACACGTATCAATTCAGGCAACAACTGTCCTCTAGCGTGCCTCCCTACTATCAAGGGCGATTTCAATCCGTTGAATCGTCCCATACTCACCTTTCGACACCCCGACGGTTGGAGATACTGCCCTGCCGCAGACAAATAATTTATCCTACCTCTCATTCCCATGTCAATATAACTCCCCAGCCCCTAGATTATCCCCGAGTCAGGCCGATGGATACCTCAAATCAATGCTCATATAGCCGAAGCACTCATGTTTTCAAAGAGCCCGTTCGTCATGGCCTTACTCCTACTCCTCAATCATCTGCTTTCCCTGATCCAGCGACGAATTCGGGCATAGATCAGAGTGATAGAGATAAAAAAAGGACATCAATTGCTCTTCCTTTTGATACTCGCCTCATGAGACATTCCTCTTCTCATGCTGTTGTTGAGAGGTTTCATAATGAGGGCTCCCAGCCTCCACTTAGGAAATACGATTGCAAATTCTGCGGCAAGCTCTTCAATCGTCCAAGCAGCTTAAAAGTGTTTTTACCAAGACTTATTGTAGCATTACAGCAAGCTGACAATCAGACTAGATTCACCTCAATAGCCACACGGGTGACAAACGTGAGTTAAAGTCAGGCGGTCATTTCTCACCAACGAAACTGACATCCTAATAGCATTTGTCTGTCCTCATAGAGATTGCGGGCGTAGTTTTAGTGTGCCGAGCAACATGAGAAGACATACCCGGCTTCACATGAACGGCCCAAAGGAACGGAAGCCAGAGGAATTGAATGGAGAGGGCGAGTATCTAGTCTTCGTCCTTATGATCTTGACACATTCTCATATGCATTGTGGGCAAGGTAGTGATATCCCTGCCTCCACGAAGTCAAGGCACCCCTTCCGGTGGACACGTGTTGTGATCGTCAGTCTTCGCTGTTATTCGCGTGACGCACTGACCATGTATACAGCATAAGTTCAGTTTTATACAAAGCAGTCCGCTGGGCAGAGTCGCCAGCTTTCCCACTGAAAACCAGTTATTGGGATGTTTTCATCCAGTGCATATTATTTATCTTTACTTTCTGCCTTCAGTAGAACCTTCTTTTCCATGCTTCGACTACTCAACTTCTGGTATGATAATTAAGCCCATCTGACTTGGGATTCAGCGTATAATCGTAATCATGACTTTATCCATAATTTTGTTTGTTGTGTACACTCCTTATTTGGACTAGAACAGTCTTTACAATCTTTGGTGTCTCCTTTACATTTGTCCATGATGTGTGTCAGTCAGATCCTTATTCAAGTATTGACTGGTCTTAGTTTATGCTAGTGCAGATTGAATGACAAGACTCATAGTAGTGCTAGTTTCAGAAATTATGTGAAGATTTAGACAAAGCAACTTCACATAGTCCCCTAGCTTCTAGACTGATATTGCAACCTCAAGAAATAACTCAGGTTGCAACTAAAGCAAATATATATAAGTACCATGAGTAGATAATAAGAAATAAATGAGGCATCCATGAAGTAGAGTTCACTTGAAATTGATCTGTAGCAGAAGACAAACAGAAGACAAACACTTTGGAGTGGGTTTATGCTAGAAGTGATCTATTATAGTTGGTGTTGACTTATTTTTAGAATTGTGTTTCACTTAGTACTACTCCCTATGAATGTGTTTTGTGACTCTTAGTCATTTACAGTTGTCCACAGTTCACTGGGTGACTCCTGAGTTATCAGAGTGATTCCCAAGGTTGCTAGCACCCCTTACTTGTTGCCTATGCTCTAATTATAACAGGTTATGCACCCTAGTCTCTATATCAAAGTGCTTTTCATCTTTATCTTATAATCACTTTTCCTATTCTATTTTTATTCCTATTTATTTTTCACTCATAGTCTCTATAGTTATATCTGTGCACTGTTTATTGTGCTTTGGATTATTATTTCATGGATCCATAGTCTTTTATTACTATTGTAAATAAACATATACCTGAACACTTGTACTTAACTAGTAGGCAGACCATTCTAGGACCAGTTTCTTTCTTTTTTGGTTCTAGATATGTTCTTTGCTTATGTTATATGTCAAAGTTCAACCTGCAAATAACCTATCTTTTACAGCAGTGTTAACTCTTTCTAAGCTTTATGAGTACTTGGTCTTTTATAGTGGAGTTTACTCTTATTCCAAACCCTATTTCTAGTTAGTGTTTCTCTACAAATCACTTTAATTAGACATCTGTCTAGCCTGAAGCCAAGCATAGATACTGAGCTTACTTGATATAGATAATTGCTAGATTATGTCATAATAATACCACTTGAGTTTCCAAATGTTTTAAACATTTATCCTAGTATTTAAGAACCGGTAGATACTCTGTAATCTTCAGTCTGATAATTAACCATAGTTTCCATGGAAACTACTACTAAACTCTAGTGTTAAAACAACACAATTCTATTAGTACTTTTTCTCTTGAACTCTATTTTTCTCTCTGAAGTTATGATTAAGCAATACATAGATAGTGTAGTATATAAGCTAAAATCAAGATCATTCTGAAAGTTTACAACTCTGCTTTTTTGATACTTGTCAAATCTTGTCTAATCTATGAATCTTTGTTCTCAAATATGAACTGTACTTAACAGTTTATATTGTTATTGTTTATTTACTCAGTTGCTAATGTCCATTGTCAACTCTATAGACCTCTCTCCTCTTAAGTCTCAAGTTTCTATTCTACTGCAAACTCTGGTAGACTCTCAGTTGTATTCTCATAATTATAATAACCTACTTTCTCCTGCTATTGCCTAACAAACTCCTGCTGTTCTAAAACATTTGAGATTTCTCTATTAAAATACCTAACTACCTAGCTCTATTATTCTGTAGTTATATTAGTGAGCATTTTGCTTGATATTCTATCTGATTAAAATAGACTTTGTGAGTATTTAAAGTAGTTGTCACCTTCAGGAAACTATATTGTATTCTCTAAGAATACTTTAAAGATAAGTTATATACTTAGTAGTTAGCATAGTATACTTAGGATTCTCTGAAGATTGCAAACTCTATATAAGTCTGTGGACTTTGCCCAGTTGCTCAGTTTTAGTAATATGAATATATATATTTGTTTTGCCCTAATATTTACTATGTAATCTCTTACTAAATTATGAGCTCTGATAGTATTTATACTTAGAATTTCTTCTCTAAAACTCTTGATATCCCAAAGCTTAATGGTACTGATTATCATATGTAGTTTAAGAATATAAAGATAGCCTTATAAGCTTATCTTTTTTGACTTTCTGTGAAAGATTTAGAAAATTCTTCTCTAAAATTCTTCTCTAATTCTCTTTTTAATAAGGATAGTAAACATATTTTATTATGGCAACTAAGCAAAGTTTGTAGATTTTGCAGAGTTTTACAATTTCTAGAGAATTCTAAGTTTATTGATCTAATCTATACAATATACAACTTACTTTCAGAGAATTCTAAAAGAAAAAATGAAGTTTTCTAGAGACAAAAACTACTCTAAATACTATAGATGGCTCATACCAATCAATCAAGACATCAAGCAAAATACTGCTGGCCTAACCTTAAAATAATTACACTAGATGGTCAGAAACTCAGATAAAATAATGTTAAACATTAATCAGATTATAAAGAGCTTATTTGACAATAGTTGGAGAGAGAAGATCATGATTGTTTTTGTTAGAATTAAAGATAGTAGAATTTATTTATTTCTATTTTATTTCTATTTATTTTCTTATTTTTAGACTTAGAGGTTAGTATAATATTATACATGATTGTTATAACTGTCATACATCAAGTTATATAGGTTACATATCACAGTTTCAAATTACACAATCATATATCATACAGAATGATATAAAAGGTTTTGGAACAATAATATGTAATATGTATGGTTTTTAGGGTAGGCTAAAACTTGTGTAGTATAGACTATTAGTTTAGTATATATAAGGTAGATACATTATATTAGGAACTCTATTAAGTTTTCTTGTGTAAATCCTATACAAAGTTCTTTTTTTGACTTATTATTGAGTTTTGAGTTGTAATATTAGAACTTAATACCCATTTTTGAGACTACTCAACACTAGGCTTTCTTTATCTTTACTCTCTTATCATCCTTGACCAGTGGTTAACATGACTACTAGTCACTCTTGGAATAAAAGCTGGACTTTAGGTGTAAAAAAAAGCTAGCTGTTCAGTATGAACAGTTATGAACACAGGCCACCAACTAGATGTTACTCATTGTTTAATTAGATAGTGATAAGTAAAATAATTGTATCTTTTTATGTAGGAGCTCTGTACTACAGTATCCACTTGTGACCTGTACATGTGGGAGAATGATAGGTATTTCTAAGATACTGTCTAGAGTAGAACAATTTTCTTAGGTTAAAATTGTATACAAATTCTTTAAAGCAGTAGTCAGTAGTTGAGATAGTTAGTAGACAGTGTAAGGTGGAACTGGAACTTAAAGAAGGCCTACTAGCACTTACTGAAATTGAGTCAAGTTCTGGTTACAAGTCAGAGAGAGAAGCCAGTATTAGTTCTATCCTATCTTTTTATATATTATCAATATCTACATCTCTACCACTTTTACCTACCCCAATTGATTCTCTATCTTATTACAATATAAGCTAACATAGTGCAATCAACTATAAGCAGATAATCTGACAATAGCAGAAACAATTTGTAGCAATGCAGATACAGATCCAAGTGTTGTTAGCAAGAAGAGCAGTAGGAGAAGAGATAGTGGTGGTCCTCTGACTCAACACTGGATCAAATGTAAAAGTAGCTAAGCCACAAACATTCAATAGAAAGATAAGTATGGTTTTAGGATTTTTGATGGCATATAGACTATATATCAGAATGAAGATGAGAAATATGTTGGTTAAAGAGTAGATGTAGTGGATATTATCATATATGTAGAGAGGATCAGCAGATATCTGAAAAAATAACATTGTAAAAGATTTAGAAAGTGGAAGTCTAAGTTATGTGATAGTAGAAAAATTCTTATCAGATTTAAAAGAAGAATTTGGTGGAGAAGATAACAAGATAATAAAAGTAGTGGAATTAAAGAAAGTAAAGTAAAGGAGTAAGATGATAAAAGAATTTGTATAGGAGCTCAGGAGAGTAGCAAGAGGAAGTGAATATAAAGGGAAGTAATATAAAGAAGCCACTAGTAAAAGAGTTCAAGAGAGGAATGAATGGAGTAATCTAGTAAAAACTAATGAAATCAGAATTGTTATAACTTAAGTCTTTGAGTCAAGACAAACCACAGACCATGGTTTGTGTACACACTATATTTAACCTGCTTTAAAGTCCATATACTTTCTATAAGGCTAACATGTTGTTGCTATAATATATAATATTATCTATTCCAGAACCTTTTATACCCTTCTTTGTGTCATATAATTGTGTGACTGTGACTGTGATATATGTAATCACACTATGACAGATGCCATGCCTCTATTATACTTTATGACTTGTATGACTATTACATGTAATATCATAAAATTCTATCAGGGTCTAGAACAGACAAATTACTGCACTTATCAATGGCACTTGTAAATTCCTTCCTTGAAAAAGGACTTCATGAAGATGACAGTTTGGTTGGAATTTCATCTAGTAATGATACATTCACTTGACAATTTTGCACTAAGTTAAATGTTTAATATAGGGCTTACTAGTAATCTTTAATCTCAATACATGGTTGACTATCATATTGCACTGCTTCTATGGCCAGTAACTTTTGTTTCTTGACCTAGTTCATTAGGTCTCAGGGTTTTTGATTTCTTGACATGATTTCTTGAATTTTATTGTCAAAGAATGAGTGTTCTGTCATCTTCACTGTTTTTTTGAAGTCTTTTCAATCCTCACCAATCCTCAACTCTCTTAGATGACCTGTAAGCTGTGAGTTTCACTTGACAGTTCTCATTCCACCATTCTTTAGATTGTCTTGTTATATTAACTAGACATGAGTGTTTGAACTATATTGAATCTGATAAGTTTGTATATTTCTGAATTATACATTTAAGAGTCTTGTCAGAAATATTTGATGTGTCAATATTCTTAAAGCCTTTGATGAGATTAGATATAAACTTTATTTTTTCTTCTTCACTACTTTTTATAATAGTATATCTTTTAACTTGAATAAATTCCTTGTTGATAATAATGTTAACAGTGAGTAAGATGTGGTTAGAAGGGAAATGAAGCTTTGGATGAATTTTGTAGTTATTGAGCTCTGTTGAGTTTGATCATAAAAAGAATAGATTAGTAACTAAGTTTGAGTTGTTTTATTATTGGAATATTGAGTATGAACCTGTTGAATAGGTGAGAATAGAATGAGATCAAAAGAGTCTGCAATCTTGAATAGAATGTCACTATGAGTAAAATGAAAAGAATACAAAGAGTCCTAGTCACTATCTCTAATATTAAAGTCACTAGCCATGATTAGAACATTATAAATGTTTGCTTTAGTATTCTTGAGATACTTTAATGCTGATTGAATAAATGTTGATCATGTAAAGTATAAAGCTGTTATTAAAAAAGGCAAAACAGCAAATATCCTTGTGGTTAAAGACATTTTTACACAGAGAAAAGCACATCAATATTAAATGAATGTTGATGTAAAAAATGACCCTTAGATAGTCATGTTCTCCAGAGTTTGATCTGAAAAAGGTGATCCAGTTAGAATGGCTTAGGGTCTCTACAACTTTATTGTCTTCTTTACTAGTAAAACTGAGAATAGTATGTATAAAAGATTAGGAGAGTTCTTGAATAAAAATAATGTCAAAATGTTTTTGGGTTTCTAGAATTAAGTTGGTGAGAGCTTTGTTCTTTTGAACATTTTGCAAGAATATTTTAAGACTTTTAATATTCATGCTTGGGCATTGCTCATAGCTGAGTAAATTGATTATTTCCTAGTTTTCTGGAACTTTTAATATTTCTTAGTATGCTATTTCTTATTGAATTAGTGCTGCTAGAATGGGCAAGCATTTAAATGGGCTTGATGATTGTCTTTGCAATTCAGACATTTGAACAAGTGAGGATAGAGTTTTCTATCACAAATAAGCTACTCACTAGTTGTGATACTTGAACTTAGTAGTGTTTTAGAGGTTCAGTATAAGGAGATAATGATGAGTAGTATCAACAAGAATAATTGATGTTGTTAAGTCTGAGGTCTAGCCCTCAAACACAGAGGTATATATATAAAAGAGTGATGGTCCATGCGCAAGCTGTTGCTATCACATGATCAAAACTCATACTTGATAGGAGCTGTCATCTGTCATAGCAGCTGTCAGGCTAATTTTAGAAGATAACTAATTATGTCACTACATTGATATGCTTGTATCTCTACTAATACTTATTGCTTTGAAACTGTTACGACCTTAAGCTAAAGCTCAGATTGCACTTAGGCAAAGACTTAAGAGTAGATAAGGGAATTGATTGAAGTGGTAAAGTGTAAGGATATAGGATAGTATCTACGCTATATATACAAGTAAACATGTTGTAGTAGTATAGAAGCCATGAGTCCAAGATGTCATAAAACATAAGGAAGCAACAAAGAGAAAGTGAGGTGTCTGCTCCTACTACATGAGGTGCTGACTGAGACTTACTATGATACAGCTGTTTATGTT
>Ga0157368_1000196_pt1 | contig 29135 bp, 19 predicted proteins | sample AttbisABBM3_FD_113146 | JGI IMG/M metagenome (GOLD analysis project Ga0157368, IMG submission 113146) | Fungus gardens microbial communities from leaf cutter ant in Botucatu, State of São Paulo, Brazil - Atta bisphaerica ABBM3 | ecosystem: Host-associated > Fungi > Mycelium > Unclassified ... | reverse complement strand
CAATGGGATGTCTATCCTAAAGGGGGGAATACTGGCTATACCACAGTCAATTCTCATAACTTCAAACCTATCTTTACTCAACAACAATTTACAGCCTCCATACAAGCTACTGTCTTTCTCTTTTCTTTTTTCTATATAGCTACAATAGTTGATCTGGACATCCTATATCAAGACATCCTTTTGGCCCTCCCTAGTAACCCAATTACTACAAAACAAATCTCTACAGATGGCTGGTGGTCTATAGATCCAAACAGTTTTCTCCTCCTTGACAACAGAATTTATGTACTATCTGCTGATAACCTCTGTACATGTATCCTCTAGTATAATTATAATCACATTCTTGCTAGACATTATGGTCAAAACAAAACACTAGAGCTAGTTCTCCATAGATATTCCTAGCCCAGCCTCTGTGCCAGCATACAACAATTCTACAAGTCCCATGTCACTTGTATGTGATCCAAGTCACAATGTTACAAGCTCTATGGATCTCTCAAACAACTTTCTATCCCTGAACAACCATAGAATTCTATTTCTATAGACTTCATCAAAAAACTTCTGTCATCCTCCAGGTTTGATATTATCTTGATTATAGTCAACTAGCTCACCAAGCAGACAATCTTTATCCCTGTCCATGATACCATCATATTCATGGACTTAGCATGTTTGTTTATTCTTCATGTATTCTCCAAACACAGTGTTCCTTCCCATATCACCTCCAATAGAGGCTCAGAGTTTGTGTCTAATTTTTTCTATTCCTTAGGCACTGCTCTAGACATGTGGCTTCACTTTACTTCAGGCTACCATTCTGAAAATGATGGACAAACTAAGTGTATGAATTAGACTAATGCTCTGAGTGCTACTACCAGTGTTTTCCTATTCTTTGCCAATAAGAGATATTATCCAAACATTACTGTTCACCCTGAATATGATATTGCTTTCTCCTAAGCTTATGTATCGAGTGATTGCCAATACTCTGGGTTGGAGATTCTCTTCTATGTACATTGCGAGTGACTTGATGTGACTTGATTTCGATGCTTCACTTCACCGCAAATGCGCGTGGGAATCCTGTGCCTCCTCCGCTATGTCATCAGACCATCAGACGGTTAAAGCTTCCAGTGGCAGCCCTGAGCCAGAAGACAAGGAGTATGAAGGTAATTTGAATACAGAAGGAAATAAAATGGTCATGCAGGATAGAGAGGCCAAGATCGCTCAGCTAAGGAAGAAGTTTGTAGGTGTTTCAGAAACAGCTGCCATTATCTACGGGAGTAAACCAGACAAAGCGTGCTCATAAGAAGATTTTGGTTCTCGGATAGGCCGCTTCCACGAGAGCAAACCGAGAAATGTTAGTCCAGGATAGCGCAAGGGCTAAGCTCAACGCAAGAGAAATAGCAAGGCTTGAACGACAACGAAAGCTCGCAGAGACCCTACGACTGAAAGTTGATGCAGAGGAGAGGGGAGAGGACGTTGAACGTCAGAAGAACTGGGAGTGGACGATTGAGGACAACGACAATTGGGAGAAAAAGCAGGCACGTAAGAGACGAAGAGCAGATTATGAATTCCATGGTGAGCGACCCCTTTATTCTGCTCTATAGCTATTGCCAACCTAATTACAGATGACGCACATGCTGCACGCCGGAAGTACAAGAAGGATCTGGATCTACTCGAGCCCAACCTCGAAGCTTACTCTCGACAAAAGGCATTAGCAACGGGTGGAGTTCTTGCTACCTTTGATGCCTCTAGTAGCTCAGAAATCCAAGTAAGTGCCATTCGCAAATACACATTATTGGAGTCTGAGCGCTTTTCCAGACAATGCACTCGGCCGAGCAGCAGCTTGCTCACGAGAATCTCTACCGAGACTCGTCAACACTGCTCTACGGTGATAATAAACCCAGTGAGGAAGCCATTGATCGTGTAGTAAGCAAGATCAATAAGGAGTATGTCCTAAACTTCGTCCTGCACTCAAAATTTATAATGTCGTCCTACAGCATCGACCAGCGTGGCAAGTTCTCGCGCAAACGCCTCAACGAGGCCGAGGGCGACATCACATATATCAATGAACAGAACCGGGTCTTCAACAAGAAGGTAAGGTCATGTTCATGTTCTTGGGTTGTTGATACCAATCCTCCTGTAGATCGCTCGCTATTATGACAAGTACACTGCGGAGATCCGTGCAAGTTTCGAACGAGGGACTGCTCTGTAGTACTTTCTACCAGTAGACCTCATATTTATTTTGTACGTCTGCCTCGAGTGATTATCTACTACTTTTGTATTGAACCCTTAATGAGAAATCTCTACGCACAAGGTAATTTCTTATTCTCGCCTCTTTTGTTCGATAGTAAGAAACCAGAGTCCAATCGTCGCTGTAACGATCAATGAAGATCAGAGAGGAAATTTATACCATTCTGTGCAATAGAGTAAGTAGGATTTCAGTCAATGTTAGAGATGCTCATGACATTTTGCTAGAGTGATAATCCCTTTTGTGTTTCAGTGGCTCAATCAAAATACAACAAGTTTTGTCACTCTACTATCTTCGCATTAGATATCCTATGCTGTAATTTACACTAAAAGATAAGATTGCAATTACATTTTCTATTTATTTTCTATTTTCATTTTTGATATGTTTTCTATTTAATTAGTTTTTTTTTTGAAATCAACAATTTATTACACAGGGTGTGGTGGCAGTTCATGCCTACATAAGGGATTACTATGGGATCAAACCCACAACCTTACAGTAGGATAGGGGTAGGCATAATATTTGTGGTAGGGGGACTATTACTACTATGCCATCCCACCCCCCTTTGATTAGTTCTTTGGTTACTACTATAATTAGTCTAGATATAACTTAAAGTAGTATATGTTATGACTTAAAGCTCAAAGGGTTAAGCAATAAGACAACTCTTGTATTGAGTAACACAAGAAAACTTGATAGAGTTCCTAATACAAAGTAGTCTATCTTATATACTACTACTCATGGTCCATGCTAACTACTGTGCACCCTACCCTAAATGACCATGAGTATGACATGAGGCCAGCATGTGTTGTCCATGCTGTATGATGTTACTTTATTCTAGAACCTTCTACTTCATCTCATGATCAATCATGTGACTATGCCATCTGATGTGACAGCATGACTGATAGACCCTAACCCGAGTTGTTCTAAAAATAGAAAAATAAAATAAAAAAATGAAGAGTGAAAATAAAAGTCAAGTCCATCATCAATGATCTTGACAGTATATAAGTTATCTACAAAGTTAATACTTGACTAAAGTTTTTGATTAAACCTAGTTTTGCACTCATGCTGTTCTAGAATTAAGATGATTAACTGGTAAAGTATAAGGATATAGAACTGTATCTACTACTATATATATCTAATGATCATAAGAAAAAGATAAGGTGTTTTTGAGGAATATAATAAGAAGTCAGTAAGAGAATAATTGTTGCATACCATCTGATATCTGCACTCTTCTCACTCTCTTCCAGTATAGATCATACTCCATTCTATCTTCTATCAATATGAGGACTAAACCCTACATGCTTCATCAATCTCATGGAGTTCCAAACAACAACTCCTGTGATGCCCAACAATCTAGAGTATGTATAGCAGTAGAGTATTATTAGATTATTACTTCTGTATTTAAGAATGTTAGCTACCATATATCATTCTTTAGTCTCATAATCAACTGAGATTATGCCACACTCATTCTAAGTACATCTAAACTTTCCTTTCCAAAATACAACCACATAATGAGTTAGGCTAGGCACAACAATCTTCTATTATAGCTAAGATTGTTTTATCTATGTAATACCACTTCTGATCTGTCTTCTAGCCTTGTTTTCCAATCCAACCTATCTTTCATACTACTTATGGATAATTTTAGTGAGTGTGAATCACTCTTAACAATAATGAGGAAATCTCAACTACTATGTAAGATACTGACTAATTGTCAGACATAGTTTACACCAGGAGGCAAAAATCTGTGGAGTTGGCTTGGAAATATCAGAGTATATAAACTCTATAGAAAGAGCTAGATGATGCAGACTTATAGAATAACCTTGGCTTTAGCTTATATACTATACTGTTTGTTTGCTGCATAGTCACAACTTCAGAGAAATAGATAAAGTCTGAGATGGAAGTAAGTACTGATTAAGTGTATCACCATTGAACACCAGGGATTGAGTTCAATAGATTATCTTTGTTGATTATCAGACTAGTGAATTACAGTGTAACTACTAGTCTTATATACACATTAGATATATAGGAGATGCTTGGGATTTCAGTATCTCACCCTGAGTAGAGGTTTTAGTAATGAGACACTGATAGGAGTAAGATAGGAGAACTTTGTCATAGAAGGCCAAGTTCAATAGAAGTACCTCTGTCATGGAAGACTGGATATTCCAGTTGTTGTATCACTGCTATAGGAATATGTTACAAGAAGATAGCCATTATAGAAGATAAGCTTGTGTTGTAGATATTATAGTAACAGCACCATTGTGAGAACATATCTTCAACATAGGTGAACTTGACATATGATACTAATATAATATGAGGATAATATAAGAGTAACATAATAGTCAAGTATTACTAGACAGATATTGTTACAACCTTTAGCTTAGCTCAGGTTACAACTTAGGCAAAGACTTGAGTAAGGAGTAGAGAGATGATCAATTAGTAAAGAATAAGAATACAGAGTAGTACATATAGTTATATATACCTAGTGACCATGAGGAATATGTCCAATGTACATAAGGTAAAATGAGTTATATAACATAAGGAGAATATAAGAAAATAATACCTACTACATAAGGTGCTAACTGAGATACCATGTGGTACAGCCAATCATTGAGTCATAAAGAAGTTACCCCAATACTTATAGTCCATGAGCTAGCTACATTGAAGATATAAGGGATTGATTGTAACAATACCCCTGTTTTTAGCATTTATGTTCTTATGAACTAATCCAACAATGCTAAATCCCAAACCATATGTGATACAACCAATTTTTTTATTAGTCCAATAATAATTTCTTCTTGTAAAGTTAATGCAATGAAAAAAGGTTCATGTGGTAGCTTTCCTGTAAATATTTCAATTGGAAATCCTCTTTTGCTCATATTAGCATTATGCTTTTGTTTGATAAATTCCACAGCTATTTTTTTTCAGTATTGCTCATCTTATTCACCATTTCATCAAAGAGTTTTGTAGTGAGGTGGTAGATAGAATAGTATTGTTTTCACTGGTGATTGTAGCATCTTTAAGGCCTTTTCCAAGTTATTGACCTCTTCTTGTATGAATATTGGTTCTGGTGTTTTTTGTTAACTTTCTTCTGAAGATATGTTGTAGGATTTATATAGAAATACTTCTTCATCTTGAACAATGTCTTTCTTCTGTTTTTCTTTACTGATATCCATTGGTTGATGTGTTTCTTGAGGTGATTCTTGGTATACTTCCTGGATTTCTTTGATATGTGCTTCTACTTGTTTATTTTCTTTGCCTCTACATCTTTCCAGTTCATCAACTAGTAATGCTTGGATATAGTGTGCTTGTTTTTCCATGTCTTCTTGAATAATATCTTATAGTTCTCCTGAAATACTGAATATGTCCCTACCAGTTTACATTTTGTATGTGTTGCTTACTTGAAGGATGATGGTTTCAATTTCTGCTAGTTGAGTATTTGCTACTTCAGCTAATCAAATTATGTTCTGCAGTTAAAGTTGAATGTCAGCCATCATTTCCAATTCTCTGATGATTTTGTGATACTTCTTTATTCAATTTTTTCTTTCATTATTTAAGGTAATGATAAGATCTATGTTATTGATAGTGTAAGAGATATATGGGTTAGGAGAGATGAGTGTAGTGAAAAATTGTTGAGTTATTTGAATATGTTTCTCAATGTTAGTATAACTTGAGATGTTGATTTGGAATTTTACTCCCTCTTTTTATAGATTTTGACTCAGAACTCTTGTTCAATAGTATTTTATTGTCTCTTTTATATGTGACAACCTTGTTTCAGATATCTATTGGTCATGCTTGTTGCTATATCCCTTCCAATGAAAAATTGTATACTATGTCTTTGTTTTCTGTGATTTCTAACTTCTTCTACTTCATACTCTTCTTGTCAAGATTATAGAAAGTGGACTTTGATTCTTTTGATTTTCTTTCTTATTTTTATTTTCTTTTTTGATTTATTTTTCATCTTTTCTATTTTTAGAACTCTGGGGTTAGGGTTAGAAGTGATCAGTCACATCAGTCATATCTGATGATGTGGTCACAACATTGATCATGGGACTTAAGAGAAGAAAGTAGAAGGTTCTGGAACAAAATGATGTCATACAACATGGATACCACATGTTAGCCTCATGCTTTACACATGGTCATTTAGGGTAGGGTGCATAGTAGCTAGCACGGACCATCTGTAGGAGTATATAAGGTAGACTATTTTGTAAAGAGCTCTTTATCAAGTTTCCTTGTGTTTCTCTAATACAAGAGTTGTTCTTTTACCTAACTCTAAGGGGTTTAAGTTCATAACACTTCTTCCTTATTGACAATGTCTGGTGGTAGTGCTAGCTTCATGTACTGTTCTTTAAACTGGGGTTCTCTGCATTGTGTCAGCAAGTCTTTATTAAACATGTTGTGGATCATCTATCCTTCTAGTAGTTTTATCTGAAATGCTCTTTGACCAATGTCTTTTAAGATCTTAAAAGATCTATATCTTTTCTAGTCCAGCTTCTTTGAGGGTCAATTCAATTAAATATTCCTGGCTTCCAGCCACATGTTGTCTTTAACCTTCAGTTCTTGTGAATTCCTTCTCTTTTTGTTGAACTACTTCTTCATGGCTTTTTTTACTGTCTCTGTTAACTTCTTTACTGCTTTCCAACTTTCTTGTAGTTCTTGAAGGAAACTCTCCAGTTTTGGTAATTCCATTTTCACAGTAAGGTTCTCTTTCTATGGATGTCTTCCAAAGTTAAGTTAAAATAGGGTGTAATCTGTTACTGTGTGTTTCTTGTCATTGTATTGGAATTCTACTGCTGATAACCATTTGGCCTAATTGTCTTGCTGATAATTGACATAATGTTACAAAAAATTTTCCACCTCTCAGTTCATTTGTTCTGTTTGAGAATGATAGGTCATTGATAATGTCCTTTTTGTTTCTAGTGCCTTTATCAAGTCTTCCATGAATTTTGAAGCAAATTATGGTTCTCTGTTACTGAGATTCTTCTTGGTATTCCATGTAATTTCCAAATTTCATCCTAGTAGATTTTAGCAATTTCTTCTGATAACACTGCTATCATTGTTGCTTTGAGCCTAATCATCATGGTAAATCAATCCACTATAACCACTATAGTGTCTTTGTCATTTGATTTTGAAAGTGGTCTTATGATATCAATGCTAATTTATTGCCATAGTCCTTCCAGTATTTCTAGTAGATAAAGTTCTTCTGCTTTTTTCATGTGTTGCACTTTGTTCTGTTGATACTTAGTACATCCTTAAATATATTTCTTGACATTGTCTTTTATTCCTGACCACTAGTAATTCTTTTTGATTAACTCAAGCATTTGCTATTGTCCTGGATGTCCTATATTTACTAGATCATGATTTTCTTGTAGAATTTACTCTCATAGTTTCTGGTTGTTTAGAACATATATCCTTTCCTCAATATAAACTATTCCATTGTCTTTCTCTAGTTCTTTCAAAACTTCTTGCTCTCTAGTATAGTTTCTTCATATTTCCTCTAATAATCTTCTGCTACTTAATTCCTTTGAATGATCATTACTTTTGCTGTTGTAATCTTTCTTGTCCATATTTCTTCCTTGAGTAGTTGAACATCCTTGTTGTCTTCTATAGTATCCACTTGATCTTTCTTTAATAATACATTAGCTTTAGTGTTTATCTTTCCTGATATATAACATAGTGTGAAATCATAATATTGTAACTTTAAGTACCATCTTGCTTGCCATCCATTTAACATGTATGGTTCCCTGAAATATTTGAGATTTTTATGGTCTATTCAGACTTCAAATCTCTCTATGGCATCCAGTAGGTATTGTCTTTACTTTGTAAGGGCTTTTACTATTACAAGTAGTTTTTTATCATAGATTTCATAATTTATTTTTGCTAGTTGCATTGTTCTTAATAAAAATGTGATAGGTTTCCATTTTCCTTTTTGTTTCTAGAATAAGACTTTTCCTATTACATATCCTGAAGTATTTGTTTCAACTTGGAATTTACCATTTCTTTTTGGAAGTATAAGTATAGGTTGACTTGTGATTTTTTCGTTAAGTTCATCAAATACCTTTTAATGTTTGTTGTTCCATCTCCACTCTTTTTTTCTTTTGAGTTTATTAAGAAGTCTTGTCATATAACTGAAATTCTTGATAAATTGTCAATAGAAGTTTGCAAACTTTAAGAAGCTTTTTACTTCTTTTATCTTGGTGGGGGGTCTTCTATTCCATAACTGCCTTGACTTTATTATTTTCCATTTATACTTCTCCTCTTTCAACTACTACTCCTAGAATTAGAATTTCTTCAGTATTGCAATTGCACTTTGATTGTTTGAAATAGAAATTGTGCTTTTCTACTACCTTTAAAAAGTGAAAATTTCATTCCTCCAGTTCCTTCTTGGTCTTGGTAGGTATTACAAAGTTGTTCATATAGTTTACTAGTACTCCTTCATGTAATAACTCTTGGAAAATGCTGTTTATTATTCTTTGGAACATTCCTAGCAAATTACATAGTTCAAAGTATATTAATTTAGGTTCAAATAAGCCTTTGTTTGTCAAAAAGGCTGCTTTCCATTCATCTTCTTCCTTTATTTGTACATTGTTATAGCCCCAGATAAAATCCAACTTGTTAAAGTATTTTACCTCTTTTAACTTGTTGATTACTTCCCTAATTAAGAGCAGTGGCATATTATTCTTTATCATGTGTTGGTTTAATTTCCTGTAGTTCTGTACCAATTGTAGTGATCCATCTTTCTTTAGAATGTAAAAACATAGTACCACATATTTTGAACTTAATTCTACAATTAATTCTGTCTTGATCTATTCATCCAACTATTGGTTTAATATTTCATCTTCTTTTATTGTCATGACATAAGTGTTGGCATTTAACTCTTTGGGTGTGTCTTCTATTAAGTTAATTTTGTGATCCCATTCTTGTCTTTTTAGTAAATTTTCAAACTTTTTCTTGTTAAATAAGTGTATGAATGGTTAAATATACTCTGGGAGATCTTTTGGATTTGTTAGGTCTGGTTTCATTTCTATTTCTTGGTGTCCTTTATCCTGGTTATTCATTGATTGTATTCTTCTGTTCCTGAACTTTATATCTTGGTATTGTATCCTATAGTTTTTTGGGCATCTTGTAAACTATATAGTTTATATGTTCTAAATTACTTCTGAGTTATATTTGACTAGCCAGTCATATTCTAAGAATATATCTATACTATTTAGATCTGTTACTACTGTGTTGATTTGCTCCTTATGTCTATTTTATTTCAACTTCTAGTAATACATATTGCATAACTTCTCCATTCTTAGTTCCACTTGAATTGAAAACCTTGAATGATCTATTCATAGGTTTGGTTTGGATTCTTTCTTCCTTTACTAGTTGTTTGTTAATTCTAATGTAAGTGTATTCTGAATCTACCAGTGTTTGTGGCCTAAATTCCTTTCTATTTTGCATTTTGACTTTTGTTTGCATGTTTAACACACACTCTTTGTCATTCTATTAGTTTGGAATAATATATTGATTCTAAGCATTATATACAAAGATCTTTTGTACTATGCCTACTCAGAACCTTCTCCAAAACTCTCCTGTTTCTTATTCTTCTTGTTATTTGTTTCTTTCTAGATGCTGTGATTCTTCATCTTCTGTCCTGTTCTACAGTCTTTAGCAATGTGCCTTATCTTGTTGCACTTATAGCACTTTCTTATATCTCTGGCCTTTTCAATATCTATGGGTGTACCCCATCCTCTATATGTAGTTTTTTTTCTAGTTTTATAATCTTATCTACCTTCTGTAGATTTATATCCTTGTCCTGCTAAAGTAATTGCTATCTTCTATTCTCTAAGTGTTTTTGGTGCTGCCATCAGTGAGTATTCTAATATTGTCTCTATAATGTCTGTTTGGACATTTTTCTTGAATAAGAATATGGCATATAGGTTGTCTGTTTTAGCCTTCATAGCTGATGCTTTGAATTCAATCATGAAATTGGCAATATGCTTCTTACTTTGAATGTTTTAATCTTCCATTTAGCATCTGCTGCATTACTCTTGTCACTGAATGTTGTCTTAAGCTCTTTAATAAACTTGTCCTAATTCTGAATATCTGTTTCTTCTTCAAGCTAATCTAGCTTCTTCTGAGTATAAATACCAGCTATACTCTCTCTAAGTCAGATTATAATTGTGGTTATTCTGTCATCTGTTCCTATTACTCTGTTACTCTTAAGAAATAATCTTATTCCTCTCTACCAGTCTTCAAATTTTGTTCTGTACTATTTCTAGTACTGGTCCCACTGATATTTAATTTGTGTATTCTGTTGATTCTTCCAAGACATCTTCTTCAGTGATTCTTAATAATCCCAATTGTTCTAATAATACCTCTATATTGTTTTCTCAATGTTGATCCATCCTGCTATCTATGGGCTATGTCACAAGTATTGATTGTCTTCCTGATGGTCTAAAACTGTAAAGATTGCAGTAGCCTAACTACTATATACTCTCCTTTTACAAGGTAAGTCTAACAACACTTTACCAAATATTATGATCTTAAGCTTGGCTTAGGTTGCAACTTAGACAAAAACTTGAGTAAGAGTGAGAGATAAAGTCAATTGGTAAAGCATAAGGATACAGAGTAGTATTTACAGCTATATATACCTATAACCACAAGTAATATATATATTAGTACATGAGAAAATAGCAATAAAAACATGATAAGGCTTTAAATGCTGACTAATCATATATGTGGATAGCACATAGTATAGCTGATTATTGAGTCATGAAGAAACATCCCTAATACCTATTGTCCATGAATAAACTATCTTGTAAATATGAGGCATTGATTATAATAGTTACAAGTAAACTGTTTTGCAAATAGCTAAATATAAAAGAAATAGAAGTTGAGAAAAGCCTACTCTACTTGTCAATTATTACTGAAGTCTAGGGAACATAAGATATAAGATCAAGAGTAGTAGAGGGAGGTTTCTAGATATAAAAGTGTTAATAGAAGAAGAAGATTTTGATATAGTTAGAGGAAGTATATCTATAGGTGCAGAGACAGGATTGAATATTACAGCTTACAAGTCTCTAGGCTAAGTTATGAGACTAGTAAAGATATTATTAGTAGATAGTTCTGAGGTATGCTAGTACTTGGCTACTTCTCTTAAATAGTATTAAAGAATACCCAAAGCTTCAACAGTATAAACAGAGTTTATGAGATCATCACTTAGAACAGATATTGTTTAGAAAGTGAGAAAAAGAGAGAGAGATACACAAATAAACAATCTAAAACTACTAGACTACTTGATATCTTGAAGTTCCAGAAGAAAATTCTGTTCTACTATTAAGACAATTGAACAAAATTTGTAGATTACACAGAGTTTTACATTTTGAGAAAAAATTAAGTTTCATTACTTGTAACTATAATCAAATACAATCCATCTTCAGAAAAACCTAAGCAAATAGAATAAGATTTTCTAAATGTGACTATTGTTCTAAATACCTTATAGTTTATTGCGATCTAGCAGAATAATACTGATCTAGCCATCAGAATAATAGCATACAGATAATTAGAAACCTGGATAGAAGTATCTAAAATATTATCCAAAAATACAGGGAACATTTAATAATAATGGGGGAACAACTAGTAACTATCTAAAAAGTCTTCTGAAAAAATAGTGTATAAGTATAGTGTTTAACAACTAATGACAAGAAAGCCTACAGATCTTACAATAGAATTTGATATTATTGTGGAACAAAGAGATCCATAATAAAGTCCATGAGATTTGGTATTAGATAGCTTTGCTTAGATAAATAGAATGAAAAGTTTAAAAAGTCAGATTCTCTTATAGAATTTGCTAAATAGAAAAAATACTGTCAGTAGATATTTGGTTACTGAAAGTAAACTGAACAAGCTTGGGAATTTTGTGAAGATGAAAATTTATGTTATCACTCAAGGCTTATTAGAAGAAGATTTTAATGAAACTTTGACTTCAGTCCCAGATTTACCATACTATGTATTATTCTTGTTATTACAGTCTTTTATGACTTCAAGTTACACTAGGTAGATATTATAGTAGTCTTTATGAATAGAGATCATGATAAGAAGATATTCATGGAAATATTGGATGGTGTACAGAAGCTTGTATTGATTAAAAATAATAGAAGGTATTGAAGAAGTTACTTTATAGTTTGAAACAATTACTGAGATAGTAAAGGAAAAAACTCAATAAAGTGATGTTAGTCTTAGACTTTAAAAAATTAGTTGTTGACAATTTATTCTTGTAAGAGAGAAATATGCTTAAGTTAATTATTCTCATTTGAATAAACAATATGATTATTGTTGGATGAAAACTTGCAACAATTAATCATTTCAAAGCTAAGTGTAGTACTTATTTTAAGGTTATAGATCCTGAAGAGCTCAGATATGTTCTTAGAATTTTAATTGAGCATGATTATACTAATTGTATTATTTATCTATCTGTTATATGCCAAGTCTACCTATTCTGAAGACCATCCTTTATAGTAGTAATATCTTCTTCAAATCCTAGTAAAAGTCCATCTTCTATGATAGCCATCCTTCTTGCAACATATCTTTGTAGTAATTTGTAGTAATAATATAATAATCCTGAATCCCTAAAGTGTTCAGTCTTCTATGTTCAAGATACTTCTATTGAACTTGGCATTCCATAGTGGAGCTCCCCTATTGGATCTCTTTCAAACTTTCACTCAGAGCTGTACTTTGAAATTTCTAATCATCTCCTATATATTATATTTGTATATGAGACTAGTAGTTACATTGTAATTTGCTAGTCTAATAATCAAGTATTCAAGTGAGCTTAATTATCAGTGTTCAGTAGCAACATACTATTATTAGCACTCATCTTCTTTGGACTTTGTTTCATTCTCTGAAGTTGTGACCATATGACAGGTAGACAGCACAGTACACAAGCTGAAGCTAAGATTGTTTTGAGAAGTCTGTATTACTAAGCTCATTATATAAAGTTTTCATATTCTATACATCTCCAAGCCAAACCTGTAGGCTTTTGTCATCTAATGTGAGCTATATCTAACACTACTACAGAGATCTTATTTGATTCAAGTTCATGAATATTATATAATAGCCAAATATCACTCTGTCTCTACTTTTCTTACTGTTGGAAGCTCTCTTACTTCTTCTCAGTCATCTCTAACTTTTGAGGATATTCAAAAATTCAAGGAATATTTGAATGGTATTTATTATTTTTCTCTCATTGGTTCTCTACTGTATGTTATACAAATCTGGCTGAATAGTCAGTTTGTAGTTGGTTAGATTGCTCAATTTGAAAGCAACCCTAATATTAAATGTTTTTAAGCTACCAAGCATATTTTACAATATTTAAAAGGAATTTTGGACTTGAAGTTAATTTTGGAACATTAAGAAGGTAAAGCCTTTAATTAGACAGATTTGAACTAGATACAGGAATTCAATAGTAGACATTCTGTAAAAAGCTTTCTTTTTGAGGTTGCTGATAGTTTAGTGTTGTGGTTATTGAAGAAATAGCTCTCTGTTGCAACTTTGTCTGTTGAGGCAGAGTATATAGCTTCTTCAAATGTTATGAGAGAAACTATATGGTTGTGGACTTTGTTGTCTAAACTCAACTTTTTGCAAGTGTCTGTTACTATCATTTATGCCAATAACCAGGGCTATATTGTTCTAGCTCACAATCCAGCTAATCACTCTTGTACAAAGTATATTAACTTTAAACATTATTTTATTCATGAATACATTGAACATGGCAAGATAAAACTCAAGTATATCCCCACCAAGGAGATGTCTTTATAAAGCAGGTTCCTTGTAAAGCTTTAGTTAGATCTAGACAATGACTTGGTATCATTTTAATATTTTACTGAGTGGGAATGTCAAAGCATTTCAGCATTAGTATTGTTCTATTATTATCAATTAGTATACAGATATAGACTAGCACATCATTTATTGTAAATAGGACTAAGACTATGTCAGTTGCCTCATTGTGTAAATAGGAGTCTAACTTATTCTTTGTTGAGTTTCTCTTGTAAACTCCAATACAACAGTGATAGAGCTGAGCCAGTCCTACTTTAGTTTGTGTGTGCCTTTACTATCATAGTGTTAGTTGCTACAATACTGGTCACATCAACTCATGGATAAGTCAATCCATCCTTTTCTATATGACATTTGTAAACTTTGCTCAATGCAAGAACCATTGCTTAACAATTGATGGGTTAAATGGACAACCTACAAAGAAATTGTCATTCAAAGGACCACTTCTGGTTATAAAGAAGATTGGTATACCTGTATCCAAAAACATTTATCTGGTAATTAATAAATCAAGACTCAAACCTTACATCAAACTGATCTGTGAACAAAAACTGTCTCAAATCCTGCGACAGGACACCACAAGAGGTCAAAACGATTCCAGATGGTAAAATGATATCTCATCAAAAAGCATTAAGGAAGTATCAAAAGCATGTTATGAGCTTCAGAAGCAACATCCTGATGTACTACAAATGCCTACCATTCAAATTCAAGGAAAGTCTTATAGCAAAATTGTGAAGACACAGCACAGCCTTAGAGGATAATGTTACAAGTTTCATCTCATCCCCAACTGCACCCAACATTGTGACTTGACCTGCAGTAATCTAACTTGTGAACAGACCATGCATGTATAGTAGTATATAATTGTAGAAAAGCCTAATAGAACTTAATAGACCCGAAGACATTTTAAGGCAGTTGAACCGAATAACAGTAGTAGTTAGGTCTTGTGTGTTGCCCCTCTTTTCGTAGTCTCCGATGCACTCCATAAATTTCCTGATTTTCGTCTGTTTTATTGCATCTTCAGTCACTGCCAGGGTGAGCATTCAAGGTTGAACGGTCACTAGATGAACTAAAGGCTGAAAGTTTTCTCGTATGCAGTTAAGCAATGGCCCTTATGTCATCAGACATCCAAGTGGGGGTGTCGTGGTCAGCGAAGGAAATAACTTTACTCCTATCCGCGCCTTGAAGGGTGCTCCTTGGGATGAGGGAGTCGTGAGTCTCTTGAACTTCAAAAAGGATTGCCCATATCTAAGCTTGAATATGATGTCGATTTGCAGTGGCACCTACATTACCCCGATACTGAGAACACATTCGAACCTCAATACAAAATTCTGTATCGAGAAACAAACTCGGTCGCGGGAACCAAAGGAATATCTGTCAATACGTTTGCTTCAATGTTTCTGTTGAAAAACTAGCTGACGGTGACGATGTAGGGTTCAACTGTCTACACCAAAGATGAGCCCAGTACACCAGTGCTCTTTCATATTGAGTTATATAAGAACAATCTCTATCAGGTGTGTTTCTCGTTGATATTGATATTAAATGATTTAGATTTGTTCTTACTTGAGCTGCAGATTGCTTTCGACAAGTACAATGTCCTGGTCTGGACACTCCTTTCCAATGGCACAGTTAGTAGCAGCAATGTCCTATTGTCCTGTGTTCTGATTTCCTTCCAACAGGTCGTACTGGAGCTTAATGAAAGATCAGACAATCAAATGTGGAAAATAACTGCATCCAACTGAGGGTTATTTTCTGTGAAGAACTCATCCGGGAGGGAATGACAACCCAAGTAGTGGTATTATACCAGTGCAATTCAGCAGGTGACAAAATAACACTGCCCACTGCCCGTAGGATTTCAGTATTTAATGAGATACAGTTTGGCAATATAATTATAATTCCGAGATACCGAGATACTCACTTATGGCACTTATGGTTAGGGTTTGGGTTTGGGTTTCTCATAATTTCCGGTTCTCAGCTTACATGACATGGCACATCCAGATTCAAGATTAGTGCCCGCTGTTTCTATGGATGATGAAGTAGGCATTGTGTATCTTATTGAAACTGTGCAACAGTTTTGGTCTGGTGAGTATGATCCCCTGGGGTCACTGTCTGGTACACTTACCTCACAACTTGCCTCAGAATTGGAGGATGTTCTCAAGCTTCCCAACACTGAACACCAGACATTAGTTCTTCTTGATGCCGCTCTCCGACGATTCTTGTCACTCTGTTCAGCGTACCACGGCATGTGTACACCTCCGGGACATTATTCACCACAACTGATTGACCTACTCAGAACAATATCTGCAGACTCCTCTTCAGTTGGAACACGCATTTCAGATACTGCTCAATTCAGAACTCTTTGAGTTTCACTCGGAGCGCATGTGCGAAATAATCATGGATGATACGCAAGCGGTCAGTCCTCTACCAAATGTCTATTTTCGTGTCCTTCCGTGTTGCCTTACCCCTACCACATTGATGGATATCTTCTATGTAGAACACCGATCCACACTCGCAATTCGTGTCCTACAATGTTTTGTTCTGGTATGGGAAGCGAAAGCTGGATTTCTTCAGGTCGTACAAGCGCTGGCAACCACTCTTCCTATTACTCATGGATCATATCATGGTCGACATCGACTCTGAGGTTGAAGACACATATACAGGCATCGCAGGGACCTCCATCGGGTTGCCTTCTATTCCCGTTCCCATCGAGGTCAAGCTTCGGACAATCGCTGTCCAATTGCTGTATGAGGTATGCAGGATGCAGAATTTTTCACTTCAGGATCTCCGTGTGTTATCTCTCACCCCATTTTGAGTGACAAATCCTGATTCCCTACTACAGGTGTATTTGATGACGATTTCATAGATCACCTCTTTGACCTTGTGGAGCAAACTAGGGATGTGCAGGATGACACCTTCAATTATTCAGTTATCAAATTAATTGTATGTTTTCTGATTTGTCCTCTCCCTTGTTGGCTGATGAGAGCTTTGGAAGATCTCGCTGAACGAACAATTTATGGTCGCTTCTCTCCTTTCCGACTCTCAGCACCCTGGTAGTGATATATCGCCAGAGAAAAATCGTGTTTTTCGAGTCTTGATGCGTCGTCTTGGATTGAGTAAAACGTTCGGGGAGAATATCATCTTTATGCTAAACCGCGCGAGTGAGTCAATGTCGTTTTTGTTTGCTCTCTGTCTCAGTTGGAACTAGAACGGACGCAGGAAGATTTATGTATGCAACTACTGATCCTCAAAATCCTGTATCTCGTATTCACAACGAAGGGAACATCTGAATACTTCTACACCAACGATCTTTGTGTTCTTGTAGATGTTTTCCTGCGTGAACTAGTCGACCTCGACGAGGAGAGTGAATCCGTATGTCGTCACACACTCGCCTGTTAGTTCAAACCTGATTAGCATTCAGCTCCGCCATAGTTATCTTCGTGTTCTTCATCCACTTCTCACAAAGACGCAGCTGAGGGATTATCCCTATAAACGTCCGCAAATCCTTTACACCTTGGAATCTCTGATTGGTCGGTCAAATATCAGAGATATAAACCCCACCACCAAACGATTAGTTGAGCGTTGCCTAGATGGCGATTGGTGTGTGCAACTACGAGCCCGGAGAGACGAAGAAAACGCAAGTCAAGCTTCGAATAACAGCGACGCTTGGCCAAGGACGCCTAGCTCAGAATCACACGTTTCAACAGCGATTCAACTCGAGCGTTCAAATTCGAAAATTAAGACTCCGAAATCCAGTAGGAGTGTAGAGAATTTGAAAGTCTGTTACATCGATCCTCGACCATCTATATCCTCTCTCTCTCGGCTTCGGCAAACAAGCAATTCTAGTTCCACTAGTCTCTTTGCGATGGTTGATTCAAAGCCCGCTTTGAATGTACCTGGACGGAGAGGAACACAGGGATCAACCATCGTTGGGGGTACTCAGGCGCACAAGCATTATGATCGCATAGGTTCACATGGTGGTGGATCTGATTTCCATACATACCACCACCAGCTTCTTGCGCCTGTAGATTCCCCACGAGTGCAACAAGCTCCTCTCCGTACTCGAAGCCGGCCTCCGCCGCCGCCGCCTTTGCAAACTCGTATGGCCCGGCCATTGATGTCCATGTCGTCACCAACCCCTACCGTCTCTTCCGATACTTGTTCCGACCAACCACGATCTCGCAGGCGTCCTCCACCTGCACCTCCAAAGCGGAGTAAACCACCTACTGTGCCATCAGAGAGGACTAATAGTGGTGCAACGATTACGGTGATACGGTCTTCGGAATTACCGGTCCACCTTTAGCCAAGATCATCGTCCCGAGATCAACATTTAGCTTTCTAGTACTATAAAATATTTTGGGGGGAAGGCACTCGATTCAGCAGTCATGTTTTCAATTTTCTACATTATCACTCGACTTCTCTCACACCAGAACACATACGCAATTTCGTCTCTTCTTGGCATTAACTTGTATTTATATTGCATGTTGTGCAGTCCCTCTCCGTCTCTAGTCAGTCCTAATTACTGGGTCTACTGCACATGTGGGGCATGAGTGGACTTAAGTATTACATTATATTCCTTACCACCGCACACTCCTCAAGCATCAATCAACCCTGGCTGCCACCGGGGAGAACATGAATATTGATACACGCCTATTCCCGACAAGATGAACGCCCTGGCAATCTTTCCAGCCAACAGTTTGCTGTTCTGACCTTCATTGGAAGGCTTCATGACGACAACTCAAGGTGCCGAGGCTATCAACGATGGCGTCAAAGTGACCGTGAATTGCCCTCAATGAGTTCGGGGATATCCGCCTCCGTAGGTGGGACCCATTTCTGCTTTGAAGTAAAACCGCCCTCGCAAGGACTAAGAAACCGTCAACTTGAGGGAAAGGTGAGAACTGAAACTATCCTGCCAGCTCGTGCGCGACATTTTCGACCAATACAACGGCATCAACCACTTTTCGTTGGCCTACCATCCTGACATGTCGACTATAAGCGCCGCATTTTTTTGAGTGGATCCTTGTCCCAAAGGAGAGGCACCTCCCCCGAGACACTGGTTTCATGTATTATTGTCACTGTCAGGTCAAAAGAATCAAAGTGGCTGAATACGGGCAGAGGAAAATTAGACCTGGTAAGTCAAGGATGAGTAGAACCACTGCCCACTTGTGTCGATCCTACCTTGAAACCTGAACTCAAAATGATTCCTACAGCATCCTCACCGAGATGTGAAAGTGGGATTCGGTCTTTTCCGACTTCACTCGTCACTCAATAATTGTGTTGGAATAAAAGCAGAAACGCGCAGTTGTGGACAACTGGCGACTGAGCACCACTCTCGACTCTACTGGGGCTATAACAAGCACGCCCAGTTTTTATTAACGAGCACTAATCATATACAACAGCATGTATGTATTGACACTAATCCCTATTTGGGTAGCCACATGGTTGCAGTAAGGGACGCGTGGAGCGAAATCATAGAATACAGCCCAGCAATGTCCATTGTGTATGGAAACTGATGCTGCCCTTGTCATTATTTGATCAGGGTTGGTATTTCAAATCTTGAGACGGCAGAAACGACATGCCACCCATCGGTAATCTGTTTCATCGATGTTGTCATGCTTATGCTGTTGAAGGTCCTGCGTCCCTATTCTATGTGATCAACAGCACTTATCCTGACCTTAATCTCAATCATCGACCTAACCTGCAACTCGAGAGTCGAGTATGATTGTCCGAATGTCCTAATGGCAAGACATTCAAACTCACACTCAGACTGAACTTGACAATTACTTGGAGGGCTTCTTATGATCACGAATCTGCCCTTTTCCTTAAGATAAATGGCTACGTTTGCGGGCCGGATGAAGCAAATGTGTTCTCATGACTTTGTCTGTTGACCATCGTTCTGCTCCTCGCATCACTTCTCGATGATCGCGGAGAATATATATATTCTGGAAGGACGGTTCCACTACTCCAATTCCACCTTGAGAACCTATGTTGGGTCTCCCACTTATCCTTCTGAATCTTGTGTTCTTGAGAGCGGCCTATGCTGCACTCTGTACCGTAAAGCCTTTGGGTGAAGGAATTGATGATACCGACCAGGTTGGTTTTGGATTGTTTCGTTTGACTCGTGAGTTTCAGGGCGGACTGAACAGGATAGGTTGAAAAGGCGATTGCGAATTGTGGTCATGATGGAACAACAGTTTTTGAAATCGGATCGTTCAATATTACGAGGTGCGGTACAGGTTCCAAGGGTAATGATTGCTGTAAAGTGCTGAGCGATGAACAGAAAGATGATGTGGGATTTGAAAAATGCAACAGTTGATTTACACGGAGTACTGAGTGTATGTTACCTTTTAGATGGTGTGCTATTCGTGTGCTATTATCTTCGTATACCGTCATTAGTTCCAACCTGATATCGAGTTCTGGTTGGACCCGACGAACACATTCAGAGTTGTTTTCATCCAAGTACGTACTCCTCCACTTTATATCATTAATTTTATCTTCAGTGGTGATATAGAGCCAAGCTTCCTGGTTTGTCATAACTGGATCGGACTTTGTAATCGATGCATACAATACCGGTGGGATTCAAGGAAACGGTCAGGTAAAATTTCCCAATAAAAAGTGTATTGATTTTTACCACTCAGTCTCTTACACTAGCCCTGGTGGGAGCTATTTACGACACGTACTAGGGCTGACGGTGATGGACGACCTATTTCACTGACACTCTGGAGAGCAACCCGAGCTATTATACGGAATTTTAGGATTGAGTCCCCGCCTTTCTGGTCCAATGCTATTGCAGAATCCCAAGATGTCACATATGATGGAATGTTCGTGAATGCGAGCAATACGGACCCTAAATTTGCTGGACGAGAGTAAGTACTTCATTCTTGCATCAGTTTCCAGCTGATGGCGTATAGTATTGTACCCAACACCGATGGTAAACTCGTCTACCCGCGATGATTCGAGTTTTATAATAGATTTTATCAGGTATTGATACCTATCGTAGCGATAAAATCACAATGGTGAACTGGGACGTGACATGTGGAGATGATTGCCTTGCTATCAAAGGAGTACACTTTTATTTCCATTTGCAACAATATATTGACTGACTTGGTCATGTATTAGAATTCAAGCAACATTGTTGCTCGTAACATTACATGTCGAGGTGGGAATGGGATAGCGTTTGGTTCATTGGGGCAATATGCCAACATGGTGTGTTATTACTGTTTAAATTTTGGTATATGTTGCCTTACATTTTGTTAGAGCGATCTTGTTGAGAATGTTCTGATGGAAGATTTGCTAGTACGTTTGTTCGTCATACAACAAGCTAAGTGATTAATTTGTCCCAGGTAACGAGAATAGACTCGAGAATACAACCTAACATGGGAAATGGTGTAAATTTTTACATACCTATTCATATTTGCGAATTGATCACCATTTCCCTAGGTCTATTTCAAGACATGGGACGGTTCGATCAATGGGTTACCACCCACAGGTGGTGGTGCGGGGCCTGGTTGAGTTAAAAACCCTTTAGCAGGATGATTTTACTGAACACTAAATTCAGGCATGGTCACAAACGTCACCATCAGGAATGTCCGCTTGAATCAAGTTAGTCTACCTTTGCACATCTACCAGACGAATGGGGGCCATTCGTGAGTAGAACAAACGAATCCAAGGCCGATCCATTCATGTTCCTTGGCTAGAGATGATTTGCCTTCTCAAATGAACTTCAGCAACCTGAATTTCTTTGACTGGTCGGGTACTACCCTCTCAACAAGGCGTAGGTACCAAATGACTTGGACCACCGTTGCCTTGGCTAACTACCGTTGACAGTTGTGGACATAGAATGTAGCCCAGTAGCCGGTTGTAGAAACATTACCTTCCTAGATTACGACGTGACTGGTCCTGATGGTCAACCAGCGAGTTTAATCTGCAGAAATGTGGAGGGTTTGATGGGATTAGAAGGCTTGTGCATCTAACATTGCTTAGTGCCAATGTCTGATCAGCTTTTTCACTAGCTCCATGCAACACCACAGGGAGTGCATAACGCCTAGCGATGGGATATCAATCAAGGGTTCCATCCGTGTACCGGCGGTTTCTACATATATAAAATCAAGTAGACTGTTGGTGTCAATCGTAAAGCTCACGAGCATCAGTATCAATGATTACGCAAGCGTGAAACTGACCATGGCCTGAAACATTTATAATTGATCAGTTCCATTGTGAACTTATATGACATGATAGGGATTATGTAGGGGGACTTGTTTCTTCATGCTCCTCCACTTTTTCCACTTTCCCATGCTCAGAACCATTAGGGTTTACTCATTTTCCCATACCCTGGACATTCCCAAGCAACCTACAATCATGTCGAGCAATCTAGACACGTCTGCTTTCTCTACTTTCTTGTGCTTTTTTACTTCTCTGTGATCTTTCGTGGTCCTCTGCTGTCCTCTGCTGTCTTTCACACTTGCATTGATCTACTTTTCTATACCCCAGATACACTCACTAAGCATTCTAACTCTATTTCTAAATTAGTCTCTCTGTTTCTAACAGTTTCTGATTATTATAGTATTATCATTCCATGCTTATGTAAGCAAGACTCTGACACATCAGAATAGACTCCATAGTATTTGTCATCTTCAAAAACTCCATCCTATTCTTTCAGAATTTTCTAAAGATAAGTTGTATAGTTGGACAAAAGACCTAGGATTTCCTGGAGTTCTAAAACTATTTTTGTTATGAACTAAAGCTCAAAGGGTTAAGCAATAGAACAACTCTTGTATTGAGTAACACAAGAGAACTTGATAGAGAACTCTTCTACAAACTAGTCTACTTTATATAGTTCTACAGATGGTCCGTGCTAAGTACTGTGCACCCTACCCTAAACAACCATGTGTAGTCCATGAGGTCAACATGTGGTGTTCATGTTGTATGACATCATCTGTTCTCAAATCTTCTACTAAATTCTCCCAAGTCTCGTGATCAGTCTTGTGACTATGCCATCAACTTGTGACTGATGTGACAGCATGACAGACAAACCCTAACCCAAGTTGTTCTAAAAATAGAAAAAATAAACAAAAAATAAAAATAAAAATAAAATAAAGTGAAAAGAGAAAATAAAAATGAAGTCCACTGTCAACAATCTTGACAATTTTGTATTATAGTCCAAACTCTGAGTCATGTCCATTTCTAATATAGATAACACTTGGCTCATATCTGAGCTGCATCTTTCTCCACAATGATTGCAATTCATTTCTATTCTGAGTCATGCCTTTTTTCATAATAGTAGTACTCAAATATCACTCTCTATAGTGAAGTCCACACTATTATTCAAGCTCAAACACTACTAGTATTTCATTTTTTACAGTGAACTTACTAGCATCAAAACTTTATGGATATTTGGCCTTATTTGTATTAAAACTCTGCTAGTATTTTGTCTTTTATCTTCTCCTCAAACTCTGCAAATATTTGACCTTCCATAATGAAGTTTACTTTTATTTAACCTTTTATTCAACCTAAATTCCTATTAGTGTTTTACCACTAAAAAATCTGTTCAGCATAGCTACTGACATTACTTAGGGCTCCATTTGAGTACTCCTTTATTTAACTTCATATATTTAAGACTGATAGTTACTCTATAATTACTAGTCTAATAATTGACTAAAGTTGACACTTACTTGTTACAATCCTAAGCTTGGCTCAGGTTGCCACTTAGGCAAAGACTTGAGTAATGAATAAGAAGACAATTAATCAGTAAAGTATAAAAATACAGGACTGTATCTACTACTATATATACTTATAGACCATGAGAAGAGTGTACAATGTCCATAAGTAATAAAATAAGGAAAACATAAGAATACTTCTACTACTACATAAGATACTGACTAATAATACATGAGCAAAAGGTAAGGTATAGTAAATCACAGTAAATATGAGTCAAAGATAAAACAAATCCTAACATATGTTCAAGTCATGTTAAATTGTTCTAAAAAGTCCAAAACTCCATAGTCTTTGATAAGTTTCTGTCAGATATAGTTTATACTAGGAGGTAAAAGTCTACAGAATTAGCTTAGAGATGTACTAGGTATAGAAACTCCATATAAAGTACATAGTAATGTAAGCTTCTATTATATACCAAGTCTAACTGTTCTGAAGGCTGTCTTCTATAGTAATAATATCTTTCTCAAATTCTGGTGAAAGCCTGTCTTCTATGATAGCTACACTTCCTACAACATGTCTTTATAACAGCGATGTATTACTTTTAGACTCCTTGAGTGCTTGGTCTTCTATGACAGAAATACTTCTATTAAGCTCAGCCTTTTATAGCAGAGTTTTCCTATTTGGCCTCTTTTAGTGTTTTATCACTGAAACCTTTAAAATATCTTCCACCTATCTTACTTGTATATAAGACTAGTAGTTACACTATAATTTGCTAGTCTAATAATTGACAAATCTTCAAGTAAACTCAATATCCAGTGTTCAACAGTGATACACTACCATCAGTACTCAATTCTCTTTGGATTTTGTTCCAATCTTCTGAAGTTGCAACTATATAGCAGACAGACAGTATAGTATATAAGCTGAAGCCAAGATTGTTTTAGGAAGTCCATATCACTGAGCTCATCATATAGAGTTTTCACACTCTATACATCTCTAAGCCAACTCTGAAGACTTTTACCTCCTAGTGTGAACTATACCTAATAGTATTATCAGACTTCCAAGTCTGCTATTGCTTCTAAGAAGTTTTGTTTGCTAAATTACTCTGTTGTAGTTCTATCTGTAAATCTCTTAATATTCAAATTGCACTTCAACAAGTCCAATAGCTTTATTCTACTATAACTCTTCAACCTGCTCTATATAAACTCTAGTTCTACTGCTTAGAACACCTTTTGGTCCTATTTCTCATCTTAGTGAACATTTTACTAAAACTTACCCTCCAAACACCCTATAATAATCAAGACACATTCATCAGGGAGGCTGATCATCTCCTCAGTCTCCAAATTTATACTATTCAACCCATATGAATAGTCTTATCTATTCCTAGCTCAAGTATTGCCTCTGCAGATAATGATTCTAATTTAAAAAAATGCTCCCACTACTAATTCTACTAGCCAACCTAATAATTCTTATAATTCTTTTACTCACTCATAGTCAAAACTCTAGCATAGCAACAATTCTACCAATAAACAATTGGCTAACATTCTCAGCTGTATTGCTAATTCACTTAATACTAATTAGACTTCTAGTTCTAACACTAATTCAAGAAAAACTAAAGCCTATATTTCCAATGATTTTGGTGGTACTGAGCTTGACAAGCTCAATAATTTCCTGTTCTGATCTTATCTATTCCAACCTATAAATAACCACCTACCCTCATCTACACTTTCAAACTTCTTTCAGTATAGGTCAAAGCTATTTATTTCACCTTAAATATCCTTGCTAGTCTAAGATAACTGCATAGATCTTTCTCTCTTAATATCTAAGAATCACTAGTAATCAGGGTAACTCACTTATTAGTTACATTCCAGATAGCTATCCTAGATATACTAACTAGTATATAATCTAGTAGTTTATACTATAGTAGTCATTCTGAAAATCAACTGAAACTAGCATCTCTCTTCTAGTTTTAGTGACAAGACACCTTGTCATCTTCTAGTAGTTCTCCACCTTCTAAGTTTCCAGTCCCTGATCTGAAATATGTGACTAGTGTGACTTATAGAGGTACTATACATAACTTAAAGCTGAAGATCATTCTGTTTTATCTTCTACATTCTCAGATAATGCAAATCACTTGGTTCTGGACTTCTGAGATGCCCCTTTCAGATCTTGGGTAATGAGGTATGAACTATGTCTAATATGTTCTAATATTATTTTTATTTCTATATAAACTCCATATAGATATTGTGAAGTTAATCTTTGCAATAACCTATCTTTCTGGAGTTTCCTAGGACTGGTTTGAGATAAACCTCAACCAGAAAGACTAGAGCATTATTTAAAACTAGCTTTCCAATTGAAATTTATTTTGTTACAATCACAAAACCTTAGAGTAGATTAAGTAAAAGAACCTTGTATTAGGATAAACACAAGAGAACTCAATGGAGTTTCTAGTACAAACTTATCTACCTTATATACACTAGGCTACTGGTCCATGCTACAGTACTATTAACCTACCCTAAATGCCATACATTATCTATAAGATTAACATATATCAAACATGTTGTAATGATATTATATTGTAGTGATATCATTTCTTTCTAGAACCTTCTACCATATATCATGATATATGATTGTATGACTGTGTGACTGTGACTGATTTGTGACAGTAACATATAATGTCATGTTAAGTCTAATACCAGGTTCAAAAATAAAAAATAGAAAATAGAAATGAGAGAAAAAAATAAAAAAATATTAAGTCTATTGTTTTTAACTCTAATATATTTGTTGACAAACTGCATTAACATTTTGGTCTCTCAGATCCTGTTAGTAAAGCAGCAAATATACTAGATAATCTTTGTATAAAACTTAACAACAAGATTTTCACTTACAATATGAATTTTATCTGTTATGCCTTCTAATTAGATTAGGGAAATAATGCTCTGTATTACTATTATTACTAGGGATTCCCCAATCAGATCCAGAATTCTATCTCTACCTAAGAACAAAGTAAGTCTATCTCATTCTAAGATATATATACTTTAGCAGTAACCATCAATTACTGTTACTAGGAGCATGACTCTAAATACTATTATGCAAGACAGGCAGAAAAAGAAGCTCTTGAGTCTTACTCTCAAAAGCAAGACAAAGCTTTCTTTGCTGGTAATATCATGGACCTAGAACAAAGCAAATATATCCTTAGCAGTCTTATCTGCTAAATCATCTTCTTTCAAAGTAGCTAATTTCTTATTCTCTACTCCAAAGAAACAGGTTAATTCTCTATGAGTAGACCTTTTTTCTAAGCTAGCTAACAATGGCAAGTTGACCAGCAACAAGTACAAGAAGTGACTCAAAAACAATTCATATCTCTATTATAGTGCATAAAACTATAAGCTGGACTTCTGTTCCAAGAAACAGACCATAGTCACTCCAAAATGCTACTGTACTTTAACAACTACTAATCTTTCTGCAGTTACTTCTAAGAAGCCTTTAGAAAAATAGAAAGTGACCTTCAAGACTCTATATAAACTAAGGGCTATATTAAACTTTCCTGTGTAGTAATGAGTTCTATTTGATCAACACATTTGCTTTTTCTGACACCCACTCTCTCTTTGTTTCTCTCACTTTTTTCTTGATTCTTGGTCAGGATCATCTTAATAAAGCTCTATTTCAAGCTTTAGTTAACTTTAGATCTACTTATTGTTTTGTATTGTAGACTCAATATTTACAACTTGAAGACATTCACAACTCTGCTAGTTGCTCTTCACTTGTTTGATAGATTATCAAACAGCATTATCTCTAAAATTGCTACTTTGCCTGTGATCTTCTCTACTAGTGACTGTATGACTTTGGACTTCTATATTACTCTCTTTAATTCTTTCTACTCTTTGGTCCTTGGATACAACTGGCTCACCTGACACAATCTATTGATTGCCTAGACAAATGGGTTAATAAACTTCCATCCATTTTTGCAGAAAAATCTTGCTCTCTCTTATATTACAACTAATATACAATTAACATCTCTATTATCTTCTAACACCTCTCTGTAATCATTAGACCCCACAGTTTTCATACCTGCATCTGAAACTTTTGTATTTACTTCTAAGCAACCTAGTCTTGCTATTATTGGTGCTGTAGTATTCTTGTACACATCAAAACTTTCAGGCTCTAGCAAATTTTAACTCTATCTTTGCTCTTTGGACATTTAGGCCAACTCTATACAGCTCACAAAAACTCCTAACCTCTCAAATGTCTTTCCCAAGTATCATAAATTTGCTGATATCTTTAGCAAAGTAAAAGCTGAAATTCTTACTCTTCACCATTCTTATGACCTCCAAACCAACTTAGTAGAGAGTGCTTAACATTTAGTTGGCCCTATATACTCTTTTTTTAGTAAATTTATTGAGGAAAACCTCAATATGAGTTTTATCCAACCAATCTCATCTCCACATAGTGCACTAGTCTTATTTGTCAAGAAGAAAGACAGTTCACTATATCTCTGTGTTGACTTCCATAGTCTCAGCTGCATCTCAAAAAAGTATCACTATCTACTCCCACTTATCTCTAATCTACTTCTCTGTACTTATCCTTACATACTGGATCCCCAATGATTAACTCATTGTGGAAACCAATGTCTTAAACTATGCTCTTGCTATAATCCTCTCTATTATAAATAAAGAAAATAAAGTTTATCCAGTTGTCTTTCACTTCTATACTTTTACTATAACAGAGTTGAATTATAACACTCATGACAAGAAACTCCTTGTTATTTTTAAGACTTTCAAAATTTGGTAGTACTATCTAGAGAATCTGGCTCTCTTCATCAATATTATTATGGATTATAAAAATCTTGAGTATTTTTCTACTACTAAAGTGTTGACTTAGAAACAAACATGGTGGTCTAAATATCTTATATAGTTCAACCTTATTATTAGATTCTGCTCTAGTCATCTTAGTACCAAACTGAATACTCTTACTAGACAATAGAATGTTTACTCTAAAGGGAAGAATAATGACTATGCTATAGTTAATCCTCACAATGTTATGGCAACCACTAGACACAAAGTCCAATAGCAGCACTACAAGTAAATCTCACAGGAGGGATATCTAGTAGGGAACACAAGTTGTGTATTCACAAGAGAACTTGACAAGGAACCACAACAGTATTCTACCTACTATTTATATAAAGTCCTCATAGTCCATGCTACGACTGTGCATCATCCTACCCTAATGTCCATGCCCTGTCCTCATGGCCATTACTCATCTACCATGTGTCTACCTCAAGGCTACTATGCCATATCCATGTGCCCTGACATCATACTCTTTAATCTCCATCATATATGTATGTACCATGTGTACACCATGAGGAACCCATGTCCCTTGACGTCACTCCATCTCTAGACTCTTCCCAATCCTTCTAGACCACTCTAGACTCCTCTAGGCCTAT
>Ga0157368_1000195_pt1 | contig 29206 bp, 28 predicted proteins | sample AttbisABBM3_FD_113146 | JGI IMG/M metagenome (GOLD analysis project Ga0157368, IMG submission 113146) | Fungus gardens microbial communities from leaf cutter ant in Botucatu, State of São Paulo, Brazil - Atta bisphaerica ABBM3 | ecosystem: Host-associated > Fungi > Mycelium > Unclassified ... | reverse complement strand
TTGGCCTCATGTAGTACTCATGGTCATTTAGGGTAGGGTGCACAGTAGTTAGCACGGACCATGAGGATTAGTATATAAGGTAGAATACTTTGTACTAGGAACTCTATCGAGTTCTCTTGTGTTTCTCTAATACAAGAGTTGTTCTTATTTCCAACCCTAAGGAATAAGTTCATAACACTTTGGTTCTTGGATTGATGTCAGTTGGGATTAGAGTGCTATCTAATCTGAAGACATGGATATCAGAGATATGTGATACTAATAAACATCATCAATTCAGAACATAACACATGTTTATTAGCATAAACTCCACTAGGGAGAAATATAAGCTTTACAGCCAAAAATACAGAAGTATGATGTTTTGGGTTTATTACTCAAGAAGATCTCCTAAAACATTTTCTATTTGAGATGCCTAACTAGTATATAATTGTATATGAGCTACAATTACAATTGCAACTTCCCACTAAAAATCTAGTAGGTATGCTTCAAGTTATATTGACTATGTCTTTTCAAGCAAGATACAGTTCAATAATTTAGCATAACCATTCTATTGGTGTACATGTAGAGTACTAATTCTATGAATAATCTCTTGCTCTCTTAGAAAGGATTGTAATTCCAATGTTATATAATATATTCCTTCTATTGATAATACATAACCTTTTCACAAGATAGAAAGTAATATTTGACCACATCTAGAAAATTGACTTGATTGCTTCTATAACTTTAGACTTTTTGTATAGAAAAGCAATGTTGCAATAGGAGGAATAGTTATCAAGGAATGTAATCACTTACTTATACTTTGAATAAAACAAGTGGAAAGCTTAAGAAAATTTAAGTGAATCAATTCTAAAAGCTCACTAGAGTAAACAGAGTTCTCAGAAAAATTGCACTAATGTATCTTTCTAAGAGTACAACTATGGTAGACATATTCTTGTATTGGAAAATAGATCTTCTTTACATCTTCAACATTGTTAAGAACATAATACATGACTTTATTAGAAGCATGTTCAAAATAATGATGATGCAAAGTCTTAAAGTCTAAGTGTCTTATTACAAGACTCACAAAATTTAGAACATTATACTTGAAAATATAAGTTCTCACAATCTAGATATTACTCCAAAGTGTCACAAACTTTATTTAGCTTGTATTTCCACAACTAGTAAACTGATTTTCACAAACTAGGTTGCATTGGAAAGCCTCAAATGAGAGTCATCTGCATATATATAGTATATACAAAAGCAATAACAAAAAACTGAGATATCAGGCTATTAGTAATTATAAAAGATTTATTGGCTAATATCTCATGAATGGCTAAATGGATTCATATAATTAAACTTGCATTGGAAAGTACTCATTAAACAGTTTCTAATAACATATAATATATCTCATAGTAATAAGTATTCATAGAGATACAAGCATATCAATATAGTAACATAATTAGTTGTCTTTTAAAATTAGTTGATATCTGCTATGACAAATGACAGTCCTTATCAGATACAATTTTTGATCATGTGATAGAAATAGCTTATACACAGACTATCACTGTTTTGTATAAATACTTCTGTATCTGAGGATTAGATCTCAGACTTAACAATATTATTCATTATTAATCTTTATTATCATTGTCATTATTATTGAACTTCTGAATTACTTCTAAACCTCTGAAAGTATATCCAAAGTTCAGATATCACAAATAAGTGAGTAGTTTAGCTTGTAATACAAAAATTAAGAGTAGCTAATAAAATAGTATTACTAAACTTATCACAAAAAGTAAAACTACTTTTATTATCTTCTACTCTCAATCCAGATTAACAAATTTGTTCAGTAGAAAGAGAAAACACATTTACATGCTAAAAATACAATATACTGACTATAATTTTGATACAGCAACTTTAGTAGTCTCTTTTTCAGGATTAAAGATTTCATGTTTAATCAGGATAGTGTTAGAAGCAATTATAAATAATAATATTTTTGAGTTTACAGTCTTAACTCAACCATAATTATCCAGAGTCATATTAACAGAGTTAGACTCAAATAGAGTAAATTAAGCAAAGATACCAGAATCTAAGAACTATTTATCTTTATAAAAGCTGTTATAAGATGTTTTTTTACTCTTACATAAGAAATACAGTGCCTTTTCACATTTAGAGAGATTCATAATAATAAGCAAGTCAGGCAAAATAAATCTGTTTTAACTTAGAGCTATACATGTATAATTAATTTTCTCTGAAACTACAAAGTTCTCCATTGCAGCCACTATATTAGCATATAAAATTACATTATCACATTTAAGAACAGTTTGTATAGATTAGATAAACTAAGTTAAGAAGTTTAATAAATCATCAATCTGTAAAAAAAGAAAGATATTACAATTATTCCTATAGAGTCTCATGTAAGGAGAATCAAGCTCAGCAATCTAAGAAACAAGGTCCTAATTACTGGAAATCTGAAACATAACTGTTCTCTAGTAGTTGGCAAAGACTGACACTAAACCAGATATTCTCACCAAAGTCTATAAATAAGCCCAAGAGGCCTCAGTATTAGGCTGGCCATACATCAACAAGTTATCTAGTAATGTGGAATTAAGAACAGCTAAGGTTTGAAAGCCTAGGGAGTTTCTTTTGGTTACCACACCCATATTAGTAGTCTGAGAGAATACTAAACCATTGAGCATATCTTCAGCAGTAAAGATAGCCCCAAGGTAGGTGATGACAAGGGTTGATTTGACACAGATTTCCTAGAAAGGATAGTCAGCAAGGCCAGTGAGTTTGGGGAGAGTAGTAACAAAGTTGGCCATTGTAGTAATGAGCCATTAGCATATATAAGATATAAGAGGATCCTGTAGGTATGAACTTAATCCATAACAGGCCCAGGAGCAACAAGGTGTCAGCTTACTAGTAGAGTTGGTCAAGTCCTTATTGATAGAAAGCAGCCTAAAAAAGCACTAACTAGAAATCAAGGCAACCAGGGCCCATAACCTGTTGGAAGGAACAGAATGTACAGCAGCATGGTATATTGTGGACAACTGGCAACCACTTACCTGTAGTGAATACTATAGTGGAGAGCTGGAGAAGTACAAGCAACAATAGTAGATAAGTAGTATTTCAACCTATGTGGAAATTTTACATCAACTACCTAATTAGTACTACTGATCGCGGACCCTAAGCAGAATGTGCAACACTTATACCACCTACATCTAAAGCTCTCCACTAACCCATACTGCACCATGCTGCTGTGCACTGTTTCTTCCAACATAAAGACTATGAAATGCATGAAAATCAATGCCTCGAATCAAGGAGGATATTATAGCCAAATATCAAAGAACTTGAATGAGAACCAATGTTCGATTGTCCTCTACTGTATATTATGCAGTGATATGTCACCGATTCTTTGCAGTTGCTGCAGCCTGAAGCACCTACTCAATTGATGGGTGCACTGGCCCCATAGCTGCTGATTAGGCTGTTCCTAGCTTGTCAACAAAGTTTAACAAAGTTATTGGTTATTTCTGTCCTCGGCAGTTACCGCACAATCATTCGTCGGGCTTCGCAGTGTAACTGGGACCGATAAACAGTGTCCCCGAATAATTATAATTGATTTATGGCCCACATGATCGCTTGGGATCTGTCACCGACACTGCTTCACGAGGATTCTTTCACATTTGATGATTGGGGCGGAGTTCTGACAAACGTTCAGGCGATGTGTTCCCATCTGTATAGGCGAAAACATTCTGTATAAAAGGCCATGCATCATTCTATACAGATTATTCAACCTCTCTTCCCTTCGGTGCGATGTCTTTCTCTGGCCAACAAACCGAGACCCTCCATCAGAATATTGGTAGTCGCTGCCCTGTGTCCGGAAAACATGACTTTCGCCCACCACAGTCTGACGATAGTCGTTCCCCATGCCCTGCTCTGAATACAATGGCAAATCACGGTTATATGTGAATACCCACTCCACCTGTTGAACGCGTTTCTTACCTCTTTTAAAGTAATCGTGATGGAAAGAACGTCTCCGCATGGTCTATTCAGCGCGGCCTCAAGGCTTGTTACGGGCTCTCAACACCTCTTGCCCTTTTTATTACGTATGTTGGTTTCGCAATGCTCAAACGTGTTCGACCGATCGACCTTAACAAAATCGGCAAACATAATGCGATTGAGCACGACGCTAGTCTGGTGCATCTTGATACACCAAAAGGACACGATTTTGCGCCGATAGACATCGACCAAAACCTCGTTGATGACCTTATGAACGACGTCGAGCATGGAAAAGATATTAATGATGCCGGATCTTTGATGAATTTCAATGACGTTGCGCGCGCCCGTATACGTCGGGAGAAAGGTTGCAGGCCCATTGATGGGGTTCATCAGGAGATTGCACGAGGAGAGATGGCAATCATCCTGGGTGTATGGGAAACCGCTTCCAAGGGCAAGGTTGGGGTTCCCACGGAATGGATGAGGAGGTGGATTGGTCACGAAATGCTCCCAGACGACTGGCGTCCGACCCATAAACAAGGTCTCTTGAACACGATTCAGCGTTCCAAGGCTATCAGAACGGCAATGGAAGAGATGCGCTAGGCCACTGAAAAAATGGCCACTATCTCTGCTACAACTCCAGTCTCAAACATCGACGACGCGTCTTTAACAACAATGACGACAAAGGTATAATATTATCCTCCCCCTTCATGATCTTTGGTCCTTGCATGGTTTCGTTGTTGTCGGTGATGCGTATCCTTATCTACTGTGTGCATCTATTTGATTAAATTATTCAATATGAACTCAATTTTCTGATTGAATGTTTTCAAGACATGTAAATTAATGGGGTCTGGCATAAACTCCTGATGGGGGCGGAAGATCTTATGTATGGTTGGAAAAGCATTCTCTCTTCTGACCCTCTCTAAGAAGAAGATCAAACATAGGATGTAAAGTGTCATGTGAAGTGTCGTAATCAAATGATTTCCAAATGGAAGGATTTCTCGGCCACTCTTTAATATGATCTGTTTGTACTTAATACTGACCTTCTATATCAATATAGTATACAATTACATATAGTGTTCAAACACTCCTACTTCTCCGACAAGGTTTCATATGCAGTGTCAAAATATCAACCTTGTGTGATCATTTATCCTTTAGGAATATATTCATTCCTTCTTGCTCACTTATAAAGACAGGTGGCAGACTTCAGCCACTCACACAGCTTCGTGTGGGTGGTGAGTTACTGGATTATTCAAACATTCTGACTTGTTAACTTAATTATTGAAATTTCGTAATTGGACAAACATGGCAGATGCATTAATGGTCTTCTACACGGGTATAAACAAAATAGCAAGAAGGGAGTGAAAGGAGTGACTCGTCAAGCAAAAAAGGAGAGACTACCAAAATCGACCTGAAGAATAAACCATATACATGTCCAAGAACTTAAACGACAGTGACATTAGAATGCACCTATTAAAGGCTGCACATAGCTATCCAATACCTGTAACAATAATGATACTCAATCTCTATCGATCACTAGTGAGTCAAACTAAACCTCACCTTATCCATCTCCTCTAACATCTTAAACCCACCCTCAAAAATATTTCTCACTTGCGGGTGCAACTGCCCAAAATCCACACGTCGACCAAACAGCCTCTCGTCAACCACATCCATCTCCTTTTCCTTCCCTCCACCTACCCTTTCTACCGTCGCATTTTCCTTACTCTTCGCCTGATATTCTATAATTGCCATCATATGCGAAATCCCAAAATCATCCCTCGGTATAACCGGCCCTCTCCTTTTGATCACACTCGAACTCGTTCCACTAGCACTGCCTCCCATAGATGTATAGCTACTAAACGATCTGGGACTCTCGAATATTTGAGGTACAATCGGATGAGGTGGTGGTGTAACATAACCCGCAGACGTCGTCGTTCCATCTGACAACACACTCGCCAGCGATGGTTGTCTTCTATCCAGAGCAAAAGGTCGTCCAGTAGGCGTAGAAGTACTTGCTCTAGGCAAATCTGGAGAAGACCTCTCCAGCCGTTCTTCTGATGACCGCCGTATCTGTGTCTTGACGCCTGCAGCAGCGACAATAGCAGTTGTTGTAGCGACATCGGTACCAACACTGTCAGAAGGCATGTGTGAATTGAAAGCCACAGAACCAGGTGTTGATCTCAGTGAGGAAGATCTTGCAACGCTGTCCTCAACTGAATACTCCGATACAGAAGGAACAGAAACTCCACTCTCCTTGCTTTCCCTATCCTTCCTCTGCCTTCCTTCAACGACAATCATATCATGAGCACCATCATCTCTATCTTCACCCTTGCCGAGGACTCCTCTCTGTTGTTGTTGTTGTTGCTGCTGCTGCTGCTGCTGGGCGATAAGACCACTATCTTCATCGATATCACTCGTGCCTTCCCCAGACAACGCCGCCAAACTAACAACCTCCTTATCCCTCCCCAAACTAACTTTTCCATTCCTAATCCTATTCAACACCCTATCAAGATTCGCTCCAAGACCTTGCTGCGTTCTTCCTCCAACAACCGTAGCCAACAAATCATCACCACCTCCATTCCCCAGCCCACCCATTCCCCTATTTTCACCTGTACTGGATTTATTACCAACACCAACACCGACACCATAAGAATGCTCACGAATCACAGAACCAGCACCCCATTCAGTCTCAACAATCTCACTGACATCATACGTCTCTCCATCAGGCTCAACATACGAATACCTCATCCTCTCCGTCGAATCATATCTCGAACTCCTCAACAACGCATGGTCAGGGAGTAAAACATCCGTTCCACGCAATGAATTTGACTGTGCAGAGAGAATACTCGCATTTTGCATCGCGCGTGTGGCAGCTCGCTGAGCCGCGATAATTTCATGAGCCGAACGCAATTGCGACTGCGACTGCATCTGAGTTGAATTCTCCACTTGGGTCGGAGTCCTATCCTTCTCTGACGTCGTAGTCGCTGTCAGATAAGCATACGACAACCCACTCTCTTTTGTCAACACACTCTCCCTCTTCGGCTGCTGCTGCTGCAACATCTGCATCTTCTGCAGCGCGATTTCATCCAACGGCGCGCTATGTCTCCCATGCCTCGTAACGAATCCACCCCCACTCAAAGTCGAATTAACAGACCTATATGACGTAGCCCGTCTCAAAAAAAACACTGGATCATCCGGACGTACATCTTCTGCATTTCCAAGCAATTGTGCAGAATCGACCGAACGTCGTTTAACAGCCTGCAATGATGCGGATGGTGAAGTGCTAGTCATTTCCGACGGTGAATGAAACGCTGGAGGACGATTCGAAGGGTATGCATCAAGAATTTTGGAAGAAGGTGTTAATTCACGTTCTATGTAAGACCCACAAGGAAAAGTCAGTTCAAAGCCAACAAAAAAAACCACACTTACCTTCACCATCAAAACTCATCCACAACCCATACCTCACTCTCACACCTGAATTCTTCCTCCTTCCGTTACCTGCACTAACTCCAACAGGGCTCATCGTATTCACACTTTTATCTTCAACTTCATCTCCACCATCAACCACACCCTCCAATATCCCAAATCTCTCCAATCCAAGCTCTATAACCTCAGCTACCGTAACAGTCTTCGGAAACATAAACACTTTTTTACGCATATGCAAATTCGCATTTGTGCTCGCATTCAAAGAAGGGGGAGAAGAGTTGTAGTGGTGACCCTCCTTGAACACGATAGCCTCTGCTGTAGGGTGAAACATCATATTATCCGGTAGGTTCTCCTTGTGAATAATCAATTGCACCGCGAACCGGATCGTCGGAGACGGAGGGAACCTTGGACCATGATGGGATCGATCGACAATAGTCGAAACAGTCAAAAACGGTTTTTTCGCCATCGTCGGACTCTGATCACCCAGCTGGTGCTCACCACCCAACTCCCAACCTCGAATCGGCGGACTTCCACATATACCGTTAAATACAACATTGCCTTCTTCCGCTCCCTCTCTTCCCATTACTTCCTCTATTTCCATATCTTCTTCCTCCACACCAAGCCCCTCCACGCCAACACCAACCCTCCTATTCAAATAAAACTTGACCTGACTATCATCCGTAAAATCATTCATCGGCAATTTCCGTATCGCGGGATGCATGCTCAGATTACTTGCAACACTATCAAGACTCCCCACACTGCTCCTCTTCACTTTCGGCATCACTAAACCCATACCCATACCCCTCCCCGAGGGAATATCAGATGAAGAATCGGATGCTTGTAAAAGAAGTGCGTTGCTATTTGCCTCTTCCACCAACTGTTCAAAGATAACGAGGGGATTATCCGTAGATCTAAGCACAATTGACGATCCACCTTGTATTTGCTTGACTGTCAAGTAATACTCTTCCACACCTGCGCCATCCGACGATATTGATCCATGCACAACAGTGGAATAGGAAGTAGGCAGCCTGAACCGCTGAATAGCTTGTTTTACCAGATCTCTCGCCACAGTACTCGAATTCAATAACGCAGTCTTGAACGTCGCATCTGTTAACTGCGCCAACCCGCGCCCTGCGAAAATTCGAATTACGGATAACTCCTGATGAGAAACGAGACTTGTGGATATCCCATCGACAGAGTTTGCAGAAGACGTGGTTGTCGTGGTTGTAGTTGTCAGAATTAAAGAGCCAGGACGAGGACGAGGAGTCGTTGGTATACCGAGGGATGTGTTGCTAGAAGTGGTAGCAGCAATGGTGGGAATAGTAGAATCAGCAGCAGAACTCGGAAGAGTGGGTGTCGTTTGGGCGGCGGCAGCAGCAGCCGTGGGAGTATAGGTATTGCCAAGTACCGTTCTCGCTGACTGCAATCCATACGAAACTTCAGGCGGCGTCAATGGTGAAGACATCAAATAACTTTTGTACAATGCCTGTTGTTGCTGATCGTGCTGCCTCAGTTGCGATGCATGTTGGGAGACTGCACTTGCACTCAATGAAGACAAGGCAGGGGAAGATGTAGGGGCAGACGTGGGAGCGGAAGTAGGACCAGAGGAAGTAAGATTATTCCGTTGTTGTTGTTGCTGCTGCTGCATAACTAATCCAGTCGTCGGTGACACGTTCATCCCTCCAGGAGCAGGAGATACGGAAGCGTAATGTTGATCGTGACTCACAGTAGCAATAGAAGGTCGACTGCTTCTGGATTCTTCTGATCCCCTCGTATCAGCCGAATCGAACGAAGTAACAGATGCATTCTTATCACTCCTAACTTTTTCCTTCGACTTGTCTTTTTCCTTGTCTTTGTCCTTTTTGCGAGGAAACAATCCACTCCATAGTCCACTCTTCTTCTTCTTCCCACTACTCCCAGAATTGTTGGTAGACTCGTCTTCGGACGCGGAAGCCGAAATAAGGGATTGGGAATCAGGTTTTCGTTGTTGGACGAGTTTTTGTCCCCCTTGTTGTGGCTCTTGTTGCCGTGGCTGTTGATGTTGGGACTGGGGTTGGGGTTGGGGTTCTTGAAGGTATTGTTGTTCATAAGGCGAAGACCCGGATACGGTAGCAGTCATTGGAGAAAATGACTTTACTTGACCCTGGTTTTGATTTTGGTTGACGCCAGTGCCATTATTGACATTCACATTTGCGCTTGCGACGCTGCCAGACCTCGACCTCTGAATCCTAACGAGTTCTTCCTCGTCCAATCGTTCGTGAAGTCGCTTGGATCTCTCATCTATCTGCTGCTGCTGTTGTTGTTGTAAACGGTAGCGAGTAGTATTGACATTGTAACCATCATCTGCCACGCTAGGAGTGATTGTCCTTCTGACGGTATCAGTGGTCGCATCTGCAGGGTCAAAGAATTGTCTAGCAGGTGGCGACCTGAGTTCTCTCCGTTGAGCGAAAGCCTGAACCTGTGCCTGTTGCTGCTGTTGTTCGGATCCGGCGTCATGCACATCGGTGTCGTCGTCCCACTGCATTTCATCGTCTACAGTACGAGCCTCGCTTCTCAAATTCTCCCTCTCACGTTCATCTTCGGCCAAATCGGGATCGATAGCGATGTATTCGATCTCATCGTACTCATCTTCGTCTTCCACTTCATCTTCATCTGAGTCCCAAATTGCAGGAGCATAACGGTGAACAGACATATTAGACGTGAAAACAAGACGACGGCGCGTAGACTGAAGTTGTAGTCTTCCACGTCCAACTGGCGAAGGCGTTTTTCGACCGCTCTTATTGTTGTTGCCAGCTGTGCGTTTGCGGAGACGGTCCTGAGAAGCATTTAATTCACCTTGCATTTCCGCTTGTGTGGCGGATGCCAGCTATGCAGCAGCAATTGGCATTGGATTCTCTTGGTTGGTATTGAAGCACTCACATCTACATTCCTGTGTTTATTGAGCCTCGCCAACCTCTCAAACGGCGTTTCGATATTCTCCGCAGGGATATATCCCACCTCCTGTGTCTTTAATACCCTCACAAGCCACCAATAACTGTTACTGTCATCAATCAAGACCAGTCTGTCCCCTTTGACTACATTTGCTTGTCCTTCGACGGTGGCAGCAAAACTGTGCAGGGAATAAACAAGGTCAAAGTCTATGGATTCGTTGGGTATAGAGAGCGATGAGGACCGGTCGTCATCGTCTTCAATGAAATCCTCGTCCCCATCAGAGTCGTCGTCGAGAGCTGAACGTGGTTCTACCACTTCGTCGGAAGAGCCGACGACACCAGCAGCATCAGCCTGTGTCATGGAGTCTGTGTTGTCTATGGCAATGTTGTTGGGATCGGTACTGTCGATGACAATATTGTTGAGGTCAGTACTGTCGATGACAATATTGTTGAGGTCTGTATTGTCGATGACAATACTTTTGGGATCGGTACTGTCGATGGCAATGCTGTTGGGGTCGGAACTATTGATGACAATACTTTTGGGGTCGATGTTGTCGACGACAGTGCCTGTCCCTGTGCTGTCAGTGACGATGCCAGCGTTTTCAATGTCCTTTCCATAGATACGCAGATGGCTGCGAAGGTCAAACGTGTCCTGGCGTACGGCTGCTGGTCGTCGCCCGCCATCCTCCATTGTACTAGAGAGGAGGATATAAATACGTCCAAATATGGCTGTCTGAAGTAATCCATGCTGTGCTGGCCTGTGCCTGTGGGGACCAGGCTGTTTCCGAGGTCACATTGGTCACACTAATTAATTGATGGCTGAATTCGGCGTGGCGATTCACTAAGTTGAAGAGAGAAAAATTCACCTCCAAAACAATGAACAATGAAGAGTTAAAAGTCAGGCCCATCCCAGGCAACCTGATAGTCCCCAAGAACACGCTCTCCTCAAAGCAGCATCTGACTAACATAGAATTGCCTAGAAGACCTCAACAATCTCTCCTCAACACCAACCCAGATCCTCTCCGCCTCCTGCTTCCTCTTCTCCCACTCAGCCTTATCAACCGTCTTGACAGTGAGAGAAAAACTAGCGGATATAGGTCTGTGATCAGACACATTCGCCTCGTATCGTCGATACTCTGTCTGTGTCACCCTCGAGATCTCTCGCGATCGCCATAGGATCCGATCACACCACGCCGGCGCTCGACGTTTTTCAGATGTATCATATTCATTGGATTTGCGATCGTACTTGTATGTCGGAGGAAACGTGAGTGGTCCTTCAGAGAATCCTCGCAAACGACAACCACGATTGTATTTGATTTCTCGGACAAGTTGATCGTGCTGGTAAAGCGAGGGAAGGTCGTTTGCGCGCACGGCAGCAATGATGGCATCGCGTCGATGGTCAATTCGGTAGTTAAGGTCTCCGTGGAACTGAACAAACAGATTTCAATCCTGAAAACAAAATCCAAATGACAACTCACAAAGACGAGTTCATGATCCAACACCATTGTACCATCACCTCCACCAATATACGCCAACGAGTGATCACTAGTTGGAAACACCATCTTCTCCTCCAAAATACCAGCTGCATCTGCATTTCTCCTCCGAACCGCATTCTGACCAGCCGCAAGATGGCAATTAATAATACAGACCGATGAATCTCCAATGATAAATCGCGCAACAATCGCTCCCTGTTTCAAAAATTAAAACATTAGCTGAGCACCCAACAAAATTCATAAATCTCACTTTATTTCCGTATCGCCCACCCATACCTCTCTTGATGGTAGTTACGGCTACATCATCCAACCTCACCTGCTCGCTTGCTTTTACAAATATACAAGTGAACAGACCCACGAGGTTTTCTGTATGCACACAGACGTACGGAGAGCTTGGTGGCATAGCGGTCCTCACGGCTGCCGTCAGCCGATCATACCATCGTTTATACGCTCCTGTGACTTTATCACTCAATCCATTATCCTCTGTCTTTTTTTTTCCACCCAGCAACACATTCTTGGCTGTCATCTTTCGGCTCTCGAGGTCGATGACTTCCTGAAAACCGAATGCAATTATATCAGGTGAATCGACACTCGTGAGTGCTTCATTGAGGAATTCGTAATTTATAGGGGCGGTGACGAGAGAATCAGGTCTTGCCGAGTCGCAATTCCAGGAAACGAGAAGCATCGAAAGGTCACGGAATGAGCTATATTCTTGCTCGCTCTTATGTAGTTCGTTGTCTACGGAAAGACCCTCTGTATTAAATGGCTGAGTGAGAATGGAAAAGTAAAAATGACAAACCAATCCAAGCAGAACCAAGTAACCCATCCCACATTTTTAAGCATTCATCTCTCCCAACACTCACAACGCACAACTTCCCATTCCTTTCAATCGCACTACAGTTAACACTCAATTTCAACACTGGCCACTTCGGGTGTGCGTCCCAACTGTTCGTTACCAACCACGGTTTCTGGGATACATCATAGGCCGAAATCATACCATTCCGGGCGCCAGCCCATAGTCTATCATTCACGCCCTCCACGCAAAGTACATCCGAAGTCGCCACTCTAACTACCTCAATACATTTTGGGTGGTCATCGTCGGTGCGTAACGACCATATAGAGATATACCCTTCTTCGTGTCCAATGTAAACGAAATCTCGTTGACTGGGTATTATGGTCGCTGAAGTGACCGAACCGACATGTTCCGTGGGCAGGAGTGATCGCCCAGTTGTTATTTCTGGATTGAAGATGTCATAAACTCGTATTATAGGACATCGTTGATATCCGTGTGACTGGTGTTCTGTCCTCGCGGCAGTCCAAAGTTTTCCATCCAGGAGTTTCGCAAAATCTTGTTTCTCAGTAACTCGCACTACACGAGGTTGGGTATACTGAAGAGAGATATCTTCACCATCCTCGCCAGGAGAGAATATCAGCATCTTCCCGCCTTCGTCAAGCGTGATCATTGACCGTCCGTAACGGAATATGTGTGTAATGGGGTGTGGATGCGCGACATGTTTGGCTGCAATTACGGACCCCGTCCTAACATCGATTTCGAACAAATGTCCCTCTTTCATACCAATCCATAACAAAACACCTCTGTCTGCCTTGACAGCCGTTGGCCGGAACTCCATGCAAGTCACCTTTGCATCCTTCACTCTCAAATCCTTCGTATCCAGCGCGAGGACAGGGGTCTCAGCCATACTCAAATCATAGATCTTGATTTTCTCACCATGCCCAACAACCACATTCGATCCAGACGCTACAAATGTACCCGAATGCGGGTGTACATGAATCTTGGGCTCAACCCACTCCGCACTACGAAATTGAAGCACCGGTGGCTTCCTCGATGAGGTCGTGGTATCTGGCATGCTGTCCACACCATTTGCCTTTGGATCATCCTCCTCCCCAGAATCATCTTCGGATTCTGGCGTTGGCGGCCGACGAGGGGGTGGCAGTTTATCACCCAGTGCAATGGTTCGCGTAGGTGGCGGTGGAAGTTTACTCGTGCCGACAGACTTTCGATCATGCGAGCTCATAGTCACGGAAGCGCAATCGCCTACATAAGACGAGGCAACACCAGTTGGCTCGATTCCTGTCGCACGGCGCGTAGGTAAAGGGGGCGGCTGAGACGCAGAATGAGCAGAGGGTTTAAGAGACGAAGCACCTGAATCACCACTGGATGGATTTGGCGATATAATACCACGATGACGAGGTGGTGGTGGCATATTTACACGGAGTGGTTTTAATGGAGGACCGAGTTGGCCGTATTCGAGCTCGGAAGAGGGTGTATTGGTATCAATTAGGGTGATGGCTGTAGAACTGGCTTCCATAGGCGAACGCCTGATAGGAATTGAAGGAGGGACCGAAGATGAAATCGCTTTCTCACTTTCCGGTCTGGAGAACGCAGGATCCGGAATGCGGATGGGCGGACCATCAGAGGATGGGGGTTGAGATTTTGGCGGACGGGGAGGTACCACAGGTTTTGTGAAACCCAGGGACGTATTCTTGTGAGGAATGGGAGAGTTTAGAGGTACAGGCGAAGTCCTAATTAAAGATCAGGATAGAGAGTTGAGAATAGTCTTTGCACTTACAGGCATGATTTTGCGGGAGTCACCCCATCGCCGTGCTCTACTAAAGAGAGAGGACTTTTTGACCGAGAAATTGGCGGTGGCGGTGGCGGTCTATGCTGTAGAGGCGAGGCAGGACAGCAGGATGTGGGAGAAGAAGATTCTGTTTCATTTGGTGACGGGCTGAGAAAGTTGGCTTCGCCAATTTGAGGAGGACGAGGGGGCGATATAGACTCTGGTGATTCCATAGGAAAAGCGGCCACCACACTCTGAATTGTAGGGCTATTTTCCAGTTGTGTATCACTTGAACATGTAAGTAACCGCCAATGGAATGCAAAGGGACTCACGATTTAGACTTTAAGGCAGAAATTCCCCCCAGAACCTCTTGCTTGTGAGCGTTTCCTAAATCGACACGCACAGAGTATAATGGAGACGGAGATCGTGAAGGTAGGGGCGACAGAGGCTGTTTCGCAATGCGAGGGGGTGGTGGTGGTGGTGGCAATCGTTTGGTGACGACTTTGAGATCGGATGAGGGAGACGTCCCCATGTATCCTTGAGACCCAGAAGACTGTCTTGATCTTGGGTTTACGGCTCCTGGAGGCTGAGGTGACATGTCCACGCTGTTTGTATTCGCCAATGGCCGCCGCGAAGGGTCGGAGACCGCAAGCTGCTCAAACTTGGAGCGCAAGCTCTTGACAGCCTGCAACGAATCACCATCAATATCAGAAGAGTCCATAGTCGAGCTGCGAAAAGTTGGCAAGGAAATGTAGCTTCAGGTCGGGATTCAGATAGGTAATGTTAGTCAGTCCACACTGGAATCCAGACTTTGAGCTGTTTTGCCGAACGTCATCCTGTATTGCGTTTGCAAAGTCAGGAAACGTACCTGGATAGCTTTGTGATATTGAGGTCAAGAATAAACAGCTTATTGAGTGATTAGCTAATTATGTAGGCTGAGGCTGATTGTCCGTGCCCACGTCTGTGGTCAGCATGGTTTGATAATAGGGGTGTTATGAGAACCGACTGCACCAGATTGAAGGCCTACAGCTGGATAGTTGTGGGCAAGCTTATTTACAAATACACCAGTGAATCAATAGTTCCCAGCGCACTATTGAATAATTACCGTAAACTACCCGGGTTATCAATCAATTCCTGATTATCAAATCCTGGCATATGGACTTGGATATCAACATATGCAATTGAAATGATAAACGACCTCTGTTGCTCAAACGATCAACACACACAATCGAAGCACAGACACATAGAACATTTGGAATCGGTACACTGTACAATATTCAATTTCCGACAAGCGATTTAACGGCGGCCATAGGCTACACGATTGAATCATTAGAACGAGAAACTCAATTCTTGTTCAAAGTCACGTACGCCGAGTCTGAGGGCGTGGCAAGCTTTCAAGCATCAATTTTGTCGAAATCGTGAAAGGTGATGGTCTTGCCGCCCCCAAATTGCACATATTTACCCGTTCTTGGCGGGTTATTACCAGAGTTTGGGTTCCTGAAGGCAACAAGCTCCCACCCAGAGCCTCTGTTCCAGGTGTCGCTGCCGCTTGCAGGCAGCGTAAACCAGCTGTCGTCTCCGTCACTGGTGTATTTGGATACAAAACAATCAACGGGAGACGCAGATTGGTTGACTACGAAGACCTTGGGCATCTGCAGATGAGTTATCTCAGAATGATTATCCAGAGTGAGAAAGAGATCTCACTGTATAGAAATCACTAGAGAGTAAAGCTCAGGTACGAATCTGCTGAACAGTTCCCATTAGACGGACTTTTATAAACCTTGGGCGTCTTCTCGCGATGCATGTCAAATGCGGATGACTACGACAGGATCTTGTTTAACACTCCCCGAGAAACCCCAAATTCCAAGGTTCATAGTGTCGCTGATAGATTCGGGGAACACATGCTGTTCATTTTACAGATCAGTTGACCGTGGATGAATTGCATTAGAGGGCGCAGAGCTACTCTATTAAATAATGTCACAGAACTTCCAGAAGGAGATTGCGAAGGAGATTACTTACTACCTAAAGGGAGAATCACCTCACGAGCTTCAAAACGCACATTGTATCAATGTTTGAAGTGGCGGAAGCACCATGGGGGCATGAATAGCCAGAGAGAACTTAGATATCAGGTTTGGGCTGAATCACACACCTTTGGGCTTCACAGAAAGACACTTGACTGTATCTATTGAATCCAGTGGCACAAGTTAGGAGAGGCTGTAGACAAGACCTCCTCTACAAGACGCGATAAATGACTTTGCGCATTCCTTGTCAATTCCATGCCGGTCACCTAACAAAAAATCTACTACAAATGCACAATAAATCATTCTCCCTTGGTGTAGTCGTCAAGCTATAAATACCGAGTTTGTAAGTCAAACAATAGGAAGACTACAGGGTACGCGGAGATGAATCATGCGACTAATGAACCTTCCATCTTCCTTTTGACACACACACACAAAAAAAAAATATCATCAGTCTGGGTCGGTCCAACTTCGAGAAGTCGTCCTTGAGAATGGCAAGGACCAACATCACATTATTGATAATTATGACATGAGGCGTATCATAATTCAAAAGTTCCTGCATGGCTTTCCGGCGAATGAAACAAGCTGTAGATTCATTAGCTGAAATGTCCCGTAAAGTCATCGAGGGAGAGGCGATAGCAATCATAATAGGTAGCGTGTGGCGGTGACAAGATATACAGCCAATCAGGTGCAAGATTAATTCCAGCTATTTTATATTTTACCATTGCCAGCCTCCTCCTCTCAACCAATTTTTCCTTACTTTCCCTTTCGACCCATACCTAAATATGTCTTCCTTTCCTGTTTCTTCATCTTTACAAGAATGCCCTCAATGGACTCCTGACCATGCACTCGACTTGCTATTCCACCCCGACATTATCCCAGTCCAAGTGAGGCGGGAACTTCACCAGGACTTGCACGTGCGTCTACCTTGAATTGACACATTATCCCAAACAAACGATAGTAGATTCGTCCACTGGCCCGAACAGATTACGGCCGTTCGCACCTTTCAGTCCTCTCAGTCCTCACCGTTGTTACCGACCCGGGTCTTGCCGCGTACCAAGCGCGCTTTGACCTGCTCCGTGCTGCACCTCGGACAAATTTCACCCTTGTCATCGTTGACAAGCCCACAGACCAGATTGTTGCTGTCGGCAGTGTGTTTATTGAGCACAAGTTCCTGAGAGGCCTCGGCAGCGTTGGGCATATTGAGGATATTGCTGTTAATCCTAAAGTTCAGGGAAAGAAGCTTGGTTTGCGAGTCATTCAGGCTTTGACAGGTATCAGCGAGCGAGAGGGATGTTACAAAACGATTCTGAACTGCAGCGATAAGAATATTCGCAAGTGTCTTTTCTCAATTTTAATAATGCGTGGCTGACATAGGTTCTGTAGCTTTCTATGAAAAGTGTGGCTATGTGAAGAAGGAGAATGAGATGGTGAGCACAACATTGCCCACGCTGTCACCGCTCTGTTGATGACCGTTCTTCGATCAGGCTAAATACAATGAGCGTCCCAGTACCCCTAAACTCTAGCGCTCAGTTATTTCTCTCCGGTTCTCCTAGTTTGGCTTCTTTCCGATTCGCGATTTTTGGGTTTTTAGATAGATTGTTTTGAATCTTTGAATTTCTGGTTAACGGACAACTGCCACATCTTCGCCTAGTACCGAAGGGACTTTATTGATTCATAATTAGATTGTCCCATGGACCTTTATATATATATCCATTATTGGAGCTGACACTAGAGTTGTGGAGCTGAGCTGATCCCTCTATACACGACGTTGTGATGCCACGTTTGTGATTTTCAGGGGTGCCTAGGGGCTGATCACTCATTATATTATGAGACAAGATTCATTATCAAGTAATGAATGGACCTTCCCGTGGACCTTTCACGCTAGCGTAAGGGACCCATGCTTGGAACACGTTGCCCACACTGACTTCGCACCTGTGTCACCCTAGTGCCGCTTCCGCGACACATATGAGTGCTGGGGTGTTGGGATGTACAGAGTCGGAGCTCCAGGGCTAATATCCAAGATCAGGTTATATCTGTGTCCCAGGATTCCTTGCTTCCTCCTTTCTACTACCATAAAGGGCCCAACGAATAAACCGAGACTCCAGAATGTCGCAAGATATAAGCCGTCGATTGTGCAATTGCAGAATGAGTATGCTTGGAACTGATTTATTTTCGTTAGGATCAATAGACAGACTGACAAACTACTACGTGTATCTAACCTGATACCATCGTGTTCGCCCGCTACGAAACCTTCAGCAATGGCTTGGTCGTCTGGAGTGTCACCTGACATCGCATTTTTGACTTCTAGTTGCCTACAGTCTACTGGGCGACTCCTGAGTCATCATAGCTGTTTCTCAGGTTACTAGGACCTCTTATTCGTCACCAGCGCTCTGATTTTATCACACACACAGTGCACCACAGCCCCGTCATTGTTACGCCAAAATATATGGAGAGTTAGCCAGATTAATCTGCTGTGGACAAGTAGTACGAGTCAAATTTTTAAATCGAGTCGCTAGTAGATATACCTGCATCCTCTGATTGATTGTGGGTTCTGGCAATTCTATTTCGGACCTATTTGTGCTCGAAATGGGATCCGAGCACAAATAAATTGGTCCTACAGCACAGGTATACAATCCTTATGGTCCTGCGGTCGCATAGTACTTAGACTCGTCATCCTATACCCATGTCTAACAACACTGAGATTATGAAAGAATGGAAATTACTGTCAAGACATGATCATAGGAAGAATTTTCACATACAACTCGTAGCAGGCAAACACAGTGGTATTGGGGAGTAAACGAACAGGATACAGGTGTTGGAACATCCAAGCGTCAAAAATCAGCTGAGTGTGAGTGTACAAGCTCACAAGCTAATTCATAGCACTACAGACATAAAAGTATAAGGTGACGATGTACCACAGCCAAATACATTAGATGAGATAGACCAGTGAAAACTGACTAAATTTTAATTACGACACCAACCCATCGGCAGGTGCACTCGTCAACCATGGGATACATTCAGTAATACGGGCTCTACTGTAAGGCCTGTCCATCCCACATGGCACCAATGATCGCATTTCGCCAGCTATAGATTCCACTACAACTTGAAGTCGTAAACACATCTTGCGCCTCAAAGAGACCCGCACGATTCATTGATATCGCCCACGACGACCTCCACCGGGTCCTGGATATGGTCCATAATCCGGGGATGGCCGTCCACCTAGCAAAATCCTGTCAATCATCCAAGCGAGGGAAACACACTACAATATACGCACCATTCCGAGATGAAGGTGGTGGAGACCTCATACGTGTATTACTACTAGGAATCACCGCATTCTTGAACACACTCATTAAGTCATCAGTCCTAAATACGGGTCCTGAACCAGATTGATCTTTGTATAAAAAATAAATCAAAGTGCTCAACCATGGACACATACCATCAAATGACGAGGGATTCGGTAATTCACCGATAAACCATGACAAAATCGAGGGCAACGTAACCCCTTTCGTTCTATCTCCTTCATCCCCTCTTATACTTCTGGGTCCACTACGATCTCTCCCACCACCTTCCCTCTCCCAACCAGATGGAGGGGGTGGCGAGAATCTCTTTCTCGAAGGTCCATCCCATCCTCTGTCTCTAGCGCTGTCACGATCACGACCATCCCTGTCTCTCTCTCTGTCACGGTGGTCCCGGTCACGGGGAGATCTTGATCTCACCCGACCCAAAGTTCGGCCGTCTTCACGCCGCATTCTATCAACAGAAGAAAGTCTTTTTGAACTTGAAGAAGCATTCGGAAGGTTTGGGAACACGGACACTTGGGTTTCGGTTCGCGTTAATGAGTTAGAAGTTGTTGAGGATTCTTTACGGGCAATTGCAAAGCCAAGATCGCGTTGAGCAATTGCATCTATAGTGAGGTATAGGTGCCGCTGAGCAAACCGTTTGATAGGAGGATCTATCAATGGTGATTTTAGATATATATAGAACCAAGAACACATAGATAATGCACCGTTGGGATAAGCCTCAGCAATTCTTTTCTCAAGCTTTTGTGCAGCCTCTTGATCACCATACTGATATTCATATCTTGCCCAGCGCTCCCATAGTGGTCGTGCGCGGTCAGGAGAGAAACTAGGGATCACTCTCTCAAATAGCGCTCGAGCATCTGCCAAGGATCAACTGTGAGTATCAAGGAAATGCGAGACAAGGCCAAGACGTACTGTTCTCATCATTGATCGAGATCAAGAAACCTAGGTATCTCAGAACAAAATCAACCTCATTACTAAAAATTTCGAGGCCCTTCTCAAAAATTCGACTGGCGACATTCTTCTCATTGCTACAGTGATATTCCATCAGAGCTATAAATAACACGCGAGTTAGCAAATTATAACTGCGGCATCTATTCCACACACCAGCAGCGTCAAAGACCTCCCAAGGCGTCCACCGGTCTTTCCTTGCCTTGCCAAATATTGCTCGAGATGACTTGACACCCTCAGCCCGGCGTCCGAAGCGCATGTACATCACATATGCAAGACCAAATTCAGACCTTCTTTCAGCTAGTTCTTTTGTTCTGTGATCATCATCTTGAGTACTTGACCCTTGACTTTGTTGCGAACTATTCGGACTAATGACAGGAGCAGGAACAGCTTCACCCATATTTATGTCACCACTGCCACCGTGTTCCGCGGTCGTACTTCCATTTGTTGGGCTAGCGCTGCCATTCGCGTTCAAAGTCACACTCTGATTGACATTTTTTTCTTGCAGCTCAAGCTCAATCCGGAGAATGTCCAAGAACCGTTCATAAGTTGCATGTACTTCTGCCAAGTCTTTCCGAGCTTCTTGTGCTTCAGCATAAGCAAAGTTGAGGAGATAACTCTTTGGATTCGCTATGATGCCAGCTTTGAGGATTGCGAGAGCGTCGTCAGGTTTTCCGTTATTACTCGTCCAGATGTACGCCATATACCTGATTGCGCACAGAAACGAATGCCGGAAGTTGAGATTTGTGCTCGGAACATGGTTTATGGGGGGATAAATCATACCAAATTTCAGAATAATATCGCATCCGGATGACGGCCTTGCGGTAAACGCCTTGAAGCCGTGTAATTAATGTCGCCTTGTCCTTGTCGTCAATCTCAAGCGGATTGCTCTCTTCCCATTTCAGGTACGCTTTCCATTTGCCAACAAGAGTACGTTCTGATTGATCAAACTTGGGCAAGGCAGGTAACCAGATTTCTTGACGTCCATTTATCATCTTCGGAGGCACAGTTGAAGAAGGAAACAGCCCGCTCAAGTGATTTGTGAGTTGACGAAGGACCGTACGGGCTTGCATATGAGCTGGTGATAGATCTGCCATGAATTTCTTTGCAGTAATCTTGTTTAGATTCGTTTCAAAAGTCTCTAGTTCCTGCCAAAGTCGTTCTACATTGTCCAGAGGTATCTGCACCGCACGGTGATAAACCTTCCGTAAGGCATCCATTTTTTGCTGTTCTTCCCATGTTGTTGTGGCCTAAGGAAAAATAGAAATGAGAGTCGAAAAGGATGATAGGCCTGGACGACATACATCTGCAGACTTGAGGAACTGAATAAAGTCGGACCAGATCTCACCGCTCTCTTTGTCCTGACCGACGTGGTTCAGAGCAAACTCATACGATTTGCGAACAGTATCTCGCGTCTGAGGACCGGGCCCAGAGTTCAAGCGTCTAACGATCAGTCAAAATGTTTATCACAGTCGATGTGTCATGCGAAGCGCACCGGACATAAGTTAGATAGAATTTCCATAGATCAACCGAGGGAGATGAGCGCAGAAATCTTTTGAACAATTCTTCTGCCTCTGAAAATGTAGATTGGTCTGCTAAAAAAAAGCTGATATACGCGATCTGCGCTGAAGCCTAAGGGATACATTTAGCATCGAATTCGACATGCTCAAACGGGACTTACGGTGTTTGGATATTGCCTCAGCAGTGTGTCAAATGTTGTGCGAATCTTCTCTGGCTCGAAGCTCAGTTCCGCAATTTCGACAAGATCACGCCATCTATCTGGATTGTCAGGATGTTCTTGAACTTGGACGAGAAGGGCGTCGAAACTCGACGCTGTCTGCGTCGGACTATCATGACTGTCAGGTTCTTGAGACGGCTGAATACTTTCGCCACGATCAGCTGTCATGTCTTCCTGTGACATTTGTTCTGTGGACATGACGGTAGTGGAAGGACAAAGACCCGCCTCATTGGTCCTGAGTTTTGTCGTCAATAACGCACGCCCAGCATCACACTTTTCCCACGGTTCACTGGTGGTTTTCAAAAATGTTTTCATTCGATACATATTCAACTTTCTTCCTGCACATCCACTACTAGGGGAAATCTAGGGCTTGAATTCATATACTCCGAGAGCTATTCCCTTTGGATCTTGAAGCATTTGTGAAGATCTTGCAGTGAATCGGCATTACCTAATCCATATACCATGCAACAATATAGTGTAGCTGCCAGCATACATAACAAATCTCTGACTTTATGTTCGACCAAAAAGAGTAATCCAACAGCGACGTGCAAGCACACTTCAACATTCTAGTCGATGAGCCGGGTCTCATACCGCCCTCTTCCTCTGTCAGACTTCAGGGATAGTGTTCAAGCAGAAATGCTCGGTTAGTCGAGTTACATGATCGAATGACACGTCACCATTGATCCACAGAGGACAGGAATATCACTAGATTTCAGGAAACCATGGTCGAGATAAAGATATCAGTCTGATGATGGACGCCAAATAACGCTCTCTTGGCCCAGCAGGAAACCCTTTTTATCTACTTCAATACCTTCTTCTTTCAAAAGCCCGACCTTGCGTTTTATTTGATCTTGCTCCTTGTCTTCTGATTTCTGCGAAGCTGATCTGCGCCCAGCCCATTGCCCACAGAAACCACCTATGAAAAGATTGGATGCGACAACACGATGGCAAGGAACATAGGGGGCAAAAGGGTTTATTCTGAGAGCGCCTCCCGCTGAAAGGATGCATGGATAAACAGTCAAATGTAGCTGCGTAGTAAATATCCCACCTGACCGAGCAGAGCCTCCAATGCATTCAGAAATAATCTTGTATGTCGTGACTTTGCCTCTGGGAATCTTGAGAATGAAATCGTATACGTCCCATTGATACTTTGTCACTCTCTGTGATGGACACGTTGAAACCCCAACGCCAATCAAACACGGAAATCATTCGGAAAATCACCTTCCCATTCCTGGTTCTATAGTTCTGTCTCTCGGTTTCCTTCCGAGGAAAGAAAGTTTGCAAGCCATCTTCGCTATTATCGCGGTTCTTAGGCGGCGATCGGTCCCGCATGCTCTCGGATGACACGGTTCGCGTCCCAGAGCCTCCATTTTCAGCTATGAGGACTGCACTATTGGATACACTAACTGGTAGCTGTTGAGTACAGTAAATGAAATCTTCTTTTTTCAGAACCTTCAGAGAAGGCGCTTTCGGCATTTTTTGGCTGGTTTCAGCAGAGAGTATTGCACAAAAAGAACTTGGCGCCTTCGTAGAGTAGAGACGCCAGGTAGTGTAGGTTCAGGTGCAAAAAAGCGGTCCGTTCGACAGTAGATGTCAAGATGGGAAGTATTGAATAGCTCTCTTCTATTGCCGTATTTCCATTCCGGTGATCAGTCCCACAATCACATAGCTATTTAACATGAGCCGCGTATCTGTTTCAAACTACAGAACAACATGCCTACTACACAAGCTTTGCCTACTCCTGATCTATTTTTCACTACTTTACAGGAGCTAGATGATTATCGCACTAGGAAGCTCTCTGAACGTCCTAGTCCCAATCGAACTACTCCCTGGACGTCAAGGAAAACCGTACTACAGGGATCGCAAGGAAAACTCCTAGTAAGTTGCGCCGAAATTGTCTCATATTCAATATAAAGTATGTGTCTTAGGTCTGTCATGACTATAAGGTAGATAAATAATGTGCGCGGGCTGTGATTACTGACTATATCCAATTCAGGGTGGGTACGTCGAGGACCCTCAAGGGCTTTCCTACACATTCAATTACTGGTCCTTGACCGACTCGTTTGTCTAGTAATTTCTCATTGAATTCGATGTAGAGGGACCTTTTCATTCATTGTTTGACAGTTTTTCGCACCATCGTGTGACTATTCCACCTCCGGGCTGGGTCAATGCCGCCCATCGTCAAGGAGTCAAGATGTTGGGTGTCCTGTAAGAAGGTCTCTTCTACCCAACAATTGAATATTTTCACTTATCTAGAATCTAGAATCTTCGAGGGCGGAGCGGAAGCAGAGTGTCTCCAACTTCTCATTGGACAACTCCCTCAGTCAAGTACCGGCTCAGCCATCCAATCATTCGTACCATCAAAATTATCGATCTCACCCCATTATGCTGTTGCGCTCGCTGACTTGGCTGCAGAGAGGGGTTTCGACGGATATCTGATGAACTTTGAATGCTGGCTTACAGGAGGCATTGAGCAGGCACGGGCTTTGGCTGCCTGGCTCGGTCTCCTCCAGTCCGAACTCATTAAGCGTGTTGGTCCTCATGCCGAAGTCAGTTGGTATGATAGTGTCATATTCTCAGGAAGCCTGTCTTGGCAGAACCGTCTGAACGTGTTCAACTTACCCTTCTTCATCCCGTCTACGAGTTTCTTTTCCAACTATTCGGCAAGTCACCCATCACTCATCTCGCTAGATACAAACATTCGACTTATTTGCTGCTAGTGGCCTCCCGATTACTGCGATACAACCGCAAACTTTTTTCTCTCTGTTGATCCTGATGTCCTCGGCCTCGCCACAGAAGAGAGGTCTAAGACTCTTCATGATGTTTACATGGGGGTCGATATCTGGGGCCGAGGCTCCTATGGCGGAGGCGGCTTCGGCGCCTACAAGGCTATAAACCATATTGCACCCGCCACGCTTGGTCTCAGTGTCGCTCTTTTCGCTCAAGGCTGGACATGGGAGGCAATAGAGGGGGAACCCGATTTTACATGGGATGTATGGTGGCAAAACGAGCGTAATTTGTGGGCAGGCTTTACTGACCCCTCCGCAGCTCCTCCCGAAAGTGATGACAGCGAGGGCCCATACAAACCACTCGCTACGTTCTTCCAGCATTTGCCACCTCCAGACCCTATCGATGTTCCATTCAACACTACATTCTGTCCAGGCGTTGGACTTGCTTGGTTCATTGAAGGAACTTCCGTTTCCCAATTTTCCAAAGGTTGGATGGACGTCGATAAACAGACCACCATGGGTGATCTACTTTGGCCTGCTCCTGCTCTTCAGTGGGAATCAGCTAACATAGGAACTGTGCCTGATGTAGTTGTTTCCGTAAACATGACAGACTCTTGGAACAGCGGATCCTCGGTCCAGCTTGATTTCTCAGAGAAGACAGCCAACCCGAACTTGACCAACCGCTCTTTCTATGCTCCTATCCAGGTTCTATCTCTCACTACCCAGAGGAATTATACGGCATCCATCATATATAAGCCCAACAAGTCTACTGGTTCATCCGACGTCGACCTTGACGTTATCTTGGCTATCCGACCTCGTGACACTACCCTCAGAATGGAGGTCAAAGTTGCCCCTGAATCGATCAAGACCTCCCTGATCTCCAATAACTGGACTAGAGTAACCATGCAATTCGTCACCGTCGAGGATTCACCCACCGGAATTACAGTAGATAACGAAATCGGTATCATCATCAATACCGTATCCAGTGAAACAACACCTTTCTCACTCTCCCTTCTTCTTGGCCAAATCAACGTACACGCCACACCCTCACCCACAATCGAACCTAACTTCCCTCGTATCCTCTGTGCCGAGTTCACTACTACTACCATGACTGTCGCAAACTCCAAGTCCTCAATCCAGCCTTCCAACGCGAGCACGGAAAACACGACATTGAATCTCACCACCATCTCATGGACGCCATCCACCTCTCTCTCTCAGGTTGGCCCAATCAACATCAACTCTCCCGATGATCCTAACTGCGTTTGGACACCTGAACCTCCTTTCAAGAATCAGTGGTTCCCAGGATTCCTATACTATAATATCTTTGCTGCAGAGCCTGGAGCTGCCATCCGTGCCTTAGCCAAGGTACGCAGAGGAGGAAGCTCGAGGCAACACGTCTTATCGGACCATTCAGAGTCTGGGATGATTTGGATAGGGACTTCTGGAGCAGATGGATCTGTCGGGAAGGGCAGACTTGAGTTCTCGTTTGATAGGACTCAGCTGCCGGCTGTATTGAGAGATTTGACTATACTTAGGGTATTCGTGCAGGGCGTGCTTGAGACTGGCGAGGTTTTGAGCTGGGAAAATTCTGCTTATGTCGATGTCCAATTCTAAAGGTAAATTTTGGCTAGTTTGGTCCTCCGATATGATAATGATTGTTATGACTTGACTTGACTTCGTATTAAAGGTTACTGATCACTACATTTTTTCGAATCACGATTTCCATTTCCCAAGTGTGCTAGGGTAACAATCAGACTAATTCAGACATTAAGTACGTATACTTTCAAAAGCATTTTTATCAATCTACAGACTTGCGGGATACCAACAATGACTCAAACATTTTTTGACCGAGGCCACAAAAAGAGAAAAGCAAAAGAAAAATGACCAAATAATATGAGAAGAACGCCACGACTATCACGTACACAGACCCCACTGACTTCAATGATAGAAAATGAGAAAAGAAAATCAGAACCTCATACTTCCCCATCACCGAGCATAAGGGTGGAAGTTATGCTGGCCTCTCTGGCCCGACCTCTGAGGACCAACACTTGCATTTCCAGGCATACCTTGTCCATTCTGCGCGCCAGGTGCGCCTCTCGGCCCCCTTGGAATGTTTCCACCCATCCCTCCACTACCTTGCATCATACCACGACTGATGCCACCCATGCTTGGCTGACCCATAGTGCCCATTGCACCAGGCATACCACCTCCCATGCCCATGTTCATGCCTATTCCCATTCCTCGCATACCTTGATTGAACCCTGGACCTCCCATGGCACCCATCATAGGATTCATACCTCCAATAGCACCCATCATGCCTGGATTCATGCCACCACCGGCCATTTGCATCATCCGTGTGTAGAGTGCCGCGAGCGCTTGAGGATCAAAAGGTGTCTGGCCTGTGCCTGTTCCAGCGGCATTCCCACTCATACCAAATTGGTTGCCTTGCTGACCATTAAAGCGAGTCTGACCGCCTTGGAAGTTTCCGGTGCTCTGCCCTTGCTGGCCGGCCTCTTCACCATTCATTTGATTGTCACGTTGATACCGCGGTTGGGCAAGTTTGACATCAATCTTAAGAATAGGTAAGCTAGCCGCGTAGGAGACGAATTGAGTGAACTGACCAATTTACCATCGATCTCGAGGTTACCGAAACCCAGGAATGGTGTAACATCTGTGTTCTCAAATGAAACAAAGCCAAACCCTTTGCTTCTGCCGGTCTCACGGTCCAGCATGACTGTTGAATCAATAACTTTGCCGAACTGGGAGAAAAACTCGCGCATCGATTCTGAAGTCACAGTGGGGGCAAGACCTCCAATGAAAAGTTTAGTGGCACGCTGATGTTCTTGTCGGGGAATAGCTCGTTTAGGGTCAATCTCAAGACACTAGGTCAGTCCATATATTGACGAATATGGAAGTATACACACTATCTTTCCATCAAGTATGTGCTCGCGCACCATGACAGCATTAACACTGGCTGGATCCTCGAAAGTCAGGAAGGCGAAGCACCGGGAACGACCGGCAGCGTCTCTCATGATAGTGCATGCATCTACTTTGCCGTACTGAGAAAAGTAATCCCTGAGATCGTCTGGAAGATTATGATCAAAATGTATTCGACGATAAGTAGATTGACACATATACCATCCTTTGTCTCCCAATGGAGGCCTCCAATAAACATCTTCCTACAGTTGCGAAATCGAGTTGAGAAGACAAAAATGATGTGTTGACAAGAGATTGGAACATATAGAAGAAGCAAAAAATTGCTATTAGCATCTGTAGGCTAAAAACAAACAGGTTATGACAAGGAGAGAGGTGAAAGACTCTACTGTGGTGTTTGTGGATAGCCTAGCTTATCGGATATCGGAGGAATAGCCTAGCCTAGCCTGGATGTAACAGAGGCAGCAGATATGCTAGAGCTAGCTTAGACGAGCAACCGACTACACGAGTCATCTACCGATGAATGTCATGCTGAGCCCGAAATGTGCCAAGTGCCCAATGGCAGCCATCCTAAAATGTATGCGGCCGGCGCCAATTTAGTTGTAGGTAGGAAAGCTGGCACTTACCCTTCATCTTTCATTTCCGATGGACGCACAGAGCGTTCTGTAGCAGAGATACTCTGATTATGTGAGTTTTGTGGATCCCAGTAGTCTTGGGACTGTGGCTGCTCATAGGTAGGTATCTGCTGAGGGGCTTGCTGAGTATATGTCGAAGTTACAGATTTATTCATAGTTGCCGGAGATGCTGGGCTTGTATACGTCGGAATTTGCGACTTGACTGGTTCTTGAATGATTTTCTGGGGTGGTGAAGATGGAGCCTTGTCTGTGGCTTTCGAGGCGGTTGTTTCGGCTGGAGTTGGCTCCTGAGGCGCCTCTGTCTCTTCTTGGAACTCCTCATTCAGTTCGACCTCGTCGTTGCCGTAGAGATCTAGCAAAAACGTCAAGAATATACCAAGTATGTGCAACACAGCATGTACCTCCGTACAAATCAGCATCAAGGTCAGACATGGTGGTCAGAGCGAGAAAAGTTCCAACGTGACTCAAAGCTATGTAAGATCACGCGCTTGTCACCCGT